>Ga0256847_1000046_pt1 | contig 79201 bp, 56 predicted proteins | sample TeddybearmetaG_FD_189099 | JGI IMG/M metagenome (GOLD analysis project Ga0256847, IMG submission 189099) | Hydrothermal vent microbial communities from East Pacific Rise, Pacific Ocean - Teddybear | ecosystem: Environmental > Aquatic > Marine > Hydrothermal vents | place: Pacific Ocean: East... | reverse complement strand
AGCGATGATAATGAGATAGTTATGTACTATTTAAAAATCGACTAAATTTTTAGTTGAATAAGAGAAATGAAAAAAAATAATGAGACAAGTATATTTTAGTAGAATTGCCAGTTTTTAGAGATGCCCTGTAGTAAATATAAGAGTAGTTGATTCCGGAATTGGCTTGTCGGACGAACAAATAAAGAGTATATTAGATGGTACAAATCTCATCAAACAGCGAGGTACTAAAGGAGAAAAAAGTACGGGACTTGGGTTAATACTTTGCAGAGATTTAGTGATTCAAAACAAAGGTAAAATGAATATAGAAGTTGTAAAAGGGGAAGGAACTACGTTTAGCCTCGAACTACCAACTAAACAATGAAGTGATTTAAAACTATAAATATATGCTCAAAAATTCCATATGGTTAATTCTTCTTCTCTATACTATCCTTGGGTGCAAAGAAAAAACAAAAGAGAATAACTCTGTTCAATCCAGCAATATTGAAAATACAGTTACTCCAAAAAACAAAGAGATAAATATTGCCAATGAAAGATGGAAAGATTATATAAATCAGAAATCTGACTCTCTCTCAACATTGTATACTGAACATGCAGTTAAGGTTTTTGAAGAAGGAAATACGATAGTTGGTAGTGGGCTTATCAAAGATCATTATAATTCTGGTTCTTATTCCATAAGTTCTATTCACTCTGACAAAGTTATACTGGCTAATCAAAAAAGAGGATTGGAATATGAGATGGGGGAATATGTGGATCAAGATAATTCTAAATTCAAGCACATAACAATATGGGAATCAAAAAATTCCAATCGGAAACGCGTCTTTGAATTTTCAGCCAAAATTGAGAATTCAGATATTGATCTCACAGCTATTAAAGACAGAAGGGATTTGTGGATGAAGTTGTGCAACGAACATAATGCTGAAGCATTGATAAATGAAATGTATAGTGAAAATACAATTTATTTCAATCATAAACCTCTGGTTATCGGAAGAAAAGGATTGATTCAGGATTATCAATATATGAACAATGAAAAGTATAAACTGGTATTAAATCCTATTATTGTTGATCAAATTAGTGCCGACTTTGTATTTGAGATTGGTCAGTGTGTGGGTAGTTACAATGGGAAATATATAATTGTATGGCGCAAGAATGGGGATGGGAAATGGGAGGTTTTTATTGATTCGAATATTTAGATTAAAGTTAATAGTTATTAGTTATTAGTTATTAGTTATTAGTTAATAGTTATTAGTTAATAGTTAATAGTTAATAGTTATTAGTTATTAGTTATTAGTTATTAGTTATTAGTTATTAGTTATTAGTTAATAGTTGAATTACGAATGAAGAGAGTGAGGAGGAGATAAAGTGGAGATATTTGATGCTTCGCATCTTTTTGAGATATTTGATGCTTTGCATCTTTTTGAGATATGGTGGGGGATATTTTATATGAGGTTTGAGGTGCGAGGTTTTAGGTGCAAGGTTTTAGGTGCTAGGTTTGAGGATTGCATGGTTAGATGTTGACAGATTATACTTTGAGAACTTTGCGATTAAAAAATGTGGGGATTTGGGAGAGAGATTGGGGGGATTGAAATATTAGACAAATAATAAAAACTCTAATAGTTGATTGTATTCATCTATTCACTTGTTAATATTTTATTTACAAAGTGCTTCATGGTTAACCAATTCATAATGAAAAGATTAACCACGAAGGACTATTAGGCTTCTAAAAAAGCTATATAAATTTCATTTGCATTTACCTATCAACCTCCTCTCTCTATCTGAAAAGGAAAATCTCGAATAATGGGTCTATCCCACCAAGTCCAATCTGGTAAGACGGGTTTAAGACACCACGGGGTCGCAGGTCGGCAATAAATGTAAAGATCAGTTCCTGCACCATTCACTACATATTCTCCTGAAATCGCAGGTCCCAATGCATAATTTGGCCATCCTCCTCCTGATACTTTTGCGGATGCCCACAAGCAAAATCCAGTAGCTGCATCCAAGGCATATAATGACATTTCACTTTTATTGGGTGTAGTGGTAGATACGAAAACAACATTATTGACCACAGCTGGTGAGCTGAGTCCAGCTTCATTTGCTTCTATATATAAAGGTGGTTTGGCACAGGCGTATTTAGTGATATTATCTGGCACATCAAAATATGTAGGCCATGCATCATTCAAATTATTCATGTCAAGAGCGCGAATAAATGGAGTTTTAGTACCATCACCAGCTCCAAAATATCCACCAAGTCCAATATATATTTTTTTCAGACTATAATGTATGGCTGGAGTAGCCATCACACCCCATTTATTCTCCATAAATGATCCATTAGTTGCTACTCCTGAAATTGCTGTCCCCCTTGATCCCGGGTGCCCTGTACCACCTGTTCTTGGCAGCAGTTGTCGTCTTCCTGCTCCCGAATTTAACACTTTCATGGTGGCCGCGTCCAAGAGGAAAAATGAACCATTTTTAGAACCATAACAAACAACTCTCTTTCCGCCATTTACAAATATTGTAGGTGCTCCTGGCACATCTATATCCTCGTCTTCTGGATGATAACTATCATCAGCCTGACTGGTATGAAAACCTACAAATTGACCCGTATTCGCTTTTAGTGCAATCAGTCCACTACCATAATGTTCGTCGGGCGCTGTTGAACCTAGGCCGGCAGGAGAAGAAGTATATTGAGAGTTTCCAGTTCCAATATAGACATTGCCCAATACACTATCATAAGCTATGGAAGACCATGGCGATGAACCTGTCTCTGGTGGATCAGTTTTTACAGTATAACCAGGATTAGTAAATCCGCTCATTGTCGTCCTTGGAATAGTAGCCCAAGGAGGAAGTGGACCAGCAGCTGAATTTGGAATTACATTAGGTGAATTGTCATTGCCACTTGTATTTATATCAGTAAATTTATTTGTGCAGAATACCCAAATCACTTCTCCTGAATTAGCATCCAGGCACCAAACAAATCCCCAACATGTTGGAGATTCCCCTTCTCCTGAAGCAACATAGACTTTGTTTCCTACAACCAGTGGACTAGCCCACGCATCTCCATTTGGGTTACTAATAGGTTGCATTTTAGCCATGCTTGGATTTTTCAAATCTGTAACCCAAACTTCAGCAGGGTGAGGTCCAACTTTTGTCATTGTCGATGTTTTTACACACCAGACTTTTCCACTTACTGTTGTGAAGTAAGCATTACCACCATATATTGCAGGTGACCCACCTACTCCTTTAATAGAATAAAAAGCAGGATCATTTGGTGTTGGAAATTTTCCTTCTACACACCCATTGCAGAGATTGACTTTATAAAGTGTCCCACCAGAACCTCCATATATTGAAGTGCCGATATACGCTCGATTATTAACTATCGAAGGTTTGGTATTAATCGGGCCATCTAGAGCAACTTTAAATCTTTGTCCTAACTGTGATACGGTAGTTGAAGTAATTGAACTCCCTCCTGTGGCGACACCAGAATGAACTTTATCATGCTGGTACATGGACCAATCTTTTGAAAAAAATATTGGGTAATTGACAAGAATATCTGGATCTAATTCAAAAATCTGATCTCTGAATCTTTCAAAATTTACAGCATCAGGATTAATTGGCCAAGCATTATTTCCGCCAGGATTAAATTCAAGTGGATTTAATAATGCTTCTTCAGGTAGTCCTTCAGGAGGAATTTCTAATTCAGCTATTCTGTTACTAAATTCTTCCATCTCGACTCCCTTCGGAAGATGAAATGTTAACTGATGCCCACCCTGACCCATTTTGAGTTCTTCAAGCGGTATCTCATTAGTAGTATCTAATTCGAATTTTGTAACTAAAAGCCTTAAATGCTCAAGTTTTTTTTCATCTTTTTCAAGAAAAGCATTAAAATGCTTGTAAACCAAGGACTTACTATGCTCAGGATCAGAGATATTCTCGATAGCCCGTTCATACCCAAGGTTACGAATGCTCTCTTGCAACACTCTGTCTCGAGGTAATCCAATTGGAAGATAAACACCGGGTTCTTTGATTTTTACCCAAATATATTTCAATTCGCAATTTATTCCAGAATTCCATACAGGACTGAAAGATCCCTTCCTATAATCTTTCTTAAAAACACGAATTGATTTTGCATCGATCCCTTTTAATTGTTGGGGATCATAAGGAATGACTAGGATAGATTGTGGAAATCTATCAGGTCCACTGACGCGCGTAAATGATCCAATATCACCTAATGTGCCATTTGGCAGCGGATGACCTTCACGCCTTAGATTTAATTCTTCGGTAGGATTCCATTTATTGTCTGTAGGTAATAAATAGGGTTTTGGAATTTTGATTTTAGTAAAACTGTCTTTTCGATCCATGACATAATATTTAGGGTTAAAAATTTCTATCTTTTATTTGTTCTGACAAACAATACTAATAGATGCTTTATTGAATAACATAGCGTCATTCAAAGCATAACTTACATTTGGAAATTCACCTAACCCAGGACACCAAAGGAATGCAGGAACAAATATTCATTCAAAATGAAATATTGCCTTTTATATGGTATGGTATGAAAGGACTATTTGGGAAATAGCTTATATCTCAACCTTATGAATGAGTCTAAGATAAGAAAATAGTTTGATGTTTCTAAATAAACAAGGAATGCACTACCTCGATGAAGGCATTTGCTCTTTCTAAATTAGTGCCTTCGACAATAAAAGTAATTTAGATAAAAATATCGAAATAGCTGGAGGCAAAGAAAGAGTCTACTTTGTGGTGTCAATTCCTGACTATAGATTCACCCCATTTGGTAGTGGCAATAGTATAGATATAGAGTAAGAGTTAGACATGTACAATGATTATATTTCTTCAAAATGTGAAGAACAAAATATACCTTTCATCGATATCACTGAAATTTCCAGAATGCTTGCAGACTCTCCTGAGCAATTGCTCCTGATAATCTTCATCCTAGTTGCAGCCAATATTCAGCACGGGCAAAAGAGATAATTCCTGTTGTCAAAGAAATTTTAGAACAGTTAATCAAAAACATTATTTAGAATATTTGAAACAATCCTAGTTACTATATAAGGATATAAATGTCTTTTTATCTTTTATATGCAAATATTACGTATCTTTGGAAATAGAATTTAGAAACAAAAGTAATGTAGCACTATGCTGTTTCAAAATTAATAACACAAAAAATAACACAAAATGAAAACACTGTTAAATCTCTTCTTATCCTCTTTAGTACTCACGATAATATTTACTTCTTGCAAAACGGATTCTCAACCAATAAATACTTCACGTGGGATTGATACCTCTGAATTAAAAGGTCAATCTGGTGTAGTGGATAATGAATCAGAAAGAAATATACTTCAGGTTGCTATCAGTTCTCCTGACCACTCCACCCTAGTCGCTGGTGTTATAGCCACTGGATTACAAGATGTTTTGACCAACGCTGGACCTTTGACTGTTTTTGCACCAAATAACGGAGCATTCGACAAATTGCCCAATGGCACTCTTGACAATCTATTAAAACCAGAAAACAAGGAGATCTTAAAAAACATCATCACTTTCCATGCAGCACCAGGAAGCTACACTGGCAACAATATAAAAGGTGTCATGGGAATAGGTCAAGCTACAGGCGATAAAGTCAAAGTAGAGACAATCGATGGAGTAACTTTTGTAAATGGTGCAAAAATTTTGGGCACATTCAAAGCTTCTAATGGCTATGTTCATGTAATTGATAAAGTATTATTACCCCCAGAAAGCAAATAATATTAAATAAGAAATAACCTGCGTTTTACAGGTTTACCATTTCCAAATTTGAGAGTGTTTGATTAGAGTGAAGACTTCCAAGCACTCTCTCTTTAATATGCAAATCACTATCAGCTAATGTAAATATTTATCAAAATTTTCAAATCTAGCAACTGCTTGTATTTGTCAAACGACCTAATTTCAAGAATAAAAAACAAAGTAAGGTTAGTAAAAAATCTAGCTTTTGAACATCCCAAACTAATCACTAAAAGTAGTTTCAATTGCTAACACAAAGAAATTGAATAAGCACTATCAATCAAATACTTAAGGATTCTACCAAAGGTAAAGGTCTACTAAACTATTGAAGTTTAGTAGACCTTTATCTAACGGCACACGTGGATTAAAAACTGAAGAGTTGGAAACTCCCAATAATAAAAGTATTTTTATCTGAATAAAATATATTTAGAAGACACACCCTTTGATTTTTAGTTAAGAACTTAAATTGACTCATATGCCAACCCCAAAAGAATCGCTAGGCTTTCAAGAAAATTTTCTAGGAAACGGAAAACTTAATATCCCATTATTACCCATAATTGATCAATCCAAATATGACTTGGCTGAATTAATAGGCCAACCTGGTAATTTCGTTCTCGATTATGATAATTATAGTGTCATAATGGATAAATCTCGAAAATTCCCAATTCTCAGTGCTTCAAATATTGATGGCAATCTGTTCAAAACCCTAGAGCGCAAAGGAAGTTTTAAAAAAGATAGGCGCATTGATAAATCATCTCAATGGGGTTCTGATTTATACTCAGCAGATAAATCAGATTTTGACAAAGGCCATATGACCAAGAGGGAAGATGTGCAATGGGGAGATGAAAGCGATTCAGCCAAAGCTGCTGCCATATCTACTTTTTATTACACAAATGCTGTCCCTCAACATCACAGGTTAAATCGAGCTACCTGGCGAAGTATAGAAGATTATATATTGAAATCAGAAACCGTCAAAAATTCTTTAAAAGTAGTAGTCTTTACAGGTCCAGTGCTACATGAAAAAGATCCCGAATTTGTCACTTTGGTAAAAAATGAAACCATCAAGCTTCCTGTTTTATTTTGGAAGATAGTATATTACACCTCAGACGATAATAAACTCTTTCGAACTGCATTTTTGGTAAGTCAAAAAGAATTGTTGGAAAGAGAAAATATCGTAAAAAAAGTTCGGGTTACTAGATCATCTGAAACAGGTGTTGATAAACAGTATTTTCAAAAATTTAAGAAAGCAGAAACCTATCAAGTTAGAGTGGATTTAGTAGAAGAATTAACGGGATTGAATTTTTCTGATGCCGGAGAAAATTTTGAAGAATCACGTCCTACGAAGCTGATCTTAAAGAATGTAAATGTACGTAATAGCAAAACAGGCGAAGAAGAAGAAAAAGTAATTATAAAAAACCTCTCATTATAGATTAATCAAAAGAAAATGGCAATAAATAAACAATCAATCAAAAAATTGATCGGTCAAGGAAAATTACCCAAGGCTTTAGAAGATTTAAAACTTTTAGCTGATCAAAATGACGATGACCTTCAAAATACAATCATCTTACAAAGTGCTCGCTTAAAATCACTTAAAAATGATGAGCAAATGGGAATGATCAGTTTTGATAATGCATCTCGGGTAAAGGCCCAGATAACATATGCATTACTTTCTCTAGTGGATGATCTTGAAGACTCTGAAGATCAAGCTGTTACTGATGCAAATGCGGAAAAACCCGAAATACCTGATGGAAAAAAAGAAGATGTAAATGTAGTAAAGGGATCGTCCATTACCTCAACAATTCTATTTGTCGCTGCCAATCCAAAGGATTCCGACAATCTAAGACTTGGTGATGAATTATCAAAAATAACTGAAAGCCTGAGATTTAGTGCTAAAAGAGAAGAAATTCGAATCGAGCAGGAATGGTCAATCGAGATAAAAGACCTTCGACGAGCTATGCTTCGTTACAATCCTAATATTGTTCATTTTTCTGGACATGGATCATCTGATGGAGGTATCATGTTAGAAGACAGTGAAGGGTATGGTCAAGCTATAGATATAGTTGCTCTAGGAGAGTTTTTTGCATTGTTCAAGGATTCTATTAAATGTGTCATTCTAAATTCCTGTTATTCTGAACCACAAGCAAAAGAAATCGCTAAATCAATTCCTTATGTTATTGGCGTCAATGATAATATTCCAGATGAAACTTCTATAGCCTTTGCTGAAGCTTTTTACGATGCTTTTGGAGCTGGAAAATCGATTGAAGATGCATTTTCATTTGCTCGGAATAATATTGCCATGTCAGGACTAGATGGTGAGGAACTTCCAATATTACTCACCAAATAAAGCTTCGGGATATATGTTGATATCAAAGAATACGATTCGATTAAGTCTCACGTCAGGAAATATTTTAGCAACTCTGGTTAATCTTTTGAATATTTCTAAAAAACATGATGACAATTATACTTATAAGAAGGTATTGCTTAGCTTCAACACATATGCAGAATGCGTAGAATCAATTAAGATAAAAGGAAAAAACACCAATTTTCAAGAAGAGATCAACCTAATATCTAGGATAACAGTTGAAGTGAAAGATTTGTTAGATCAGCACATTAAAGATGACTGGACTGTCTCTGATGATGATCCACAAAATTTCAAAGAAACGGACGACATTTTTTCACAATATCCAAATTTGTTTAAAAATCCAGAAGACAATGATACCAGTGTCACCATTCTGTTCTTAGCAGCTAATCCTAAAGACACCAACCACTTAAGGCTTTCAGTAGAATTATCTAAAATAGATAATGCAATCCAGATTAGTGAATTTAGAGATAAGATAAATTTGGAAACCAGATGGGCTCTTAAAAAATCAGACCTTCGTCGTGCTATGCTAAAATACAATCCTACTATAGTACATTTTTCTGGACATGGATCCTCTAAGGGAGAAATTTTATTAGAGGATAAAGATGGCTATTCTGACTTAATTGATCCAGTAGCATTAGGTTCTTTTTTTGAAGATTTTAATGACAAATTAAAATGTGTTGTATTAAATGCATGTTATTCTGAAATTCAGGCTAAGGAAATTCAAAAATACATACCATATGTAATTGGTATGAAAGAAGAAATTCCAGATGAATCTGCTATAGAATTTTCAGAAGCATTTTATGATGCAATAGGAGCAATGAAAAAAGTTCCAAAAGCTTTTCAAATTGGTATTAAAGCCATAGGGTTGACAGATGGGGAGGATGCAAAGATTCCTGTTTTAGTGAAATAGATATTTCAGCTATTTATTTATATTTTGATATTCAAAATATTATCAATGCAAAAGATTCAAAAAGTAAGGATAATTGTAATCACTGCCGTGTGGACTTTCCTTGGAATCTTTCTATCAATTTATGATATTCTACTTTTAAATAGTCACCTTTCCAGCGGTCAGCATCAAGATTATACATTTAGTGAAGCTTTACTTTTCAATGTTCTATCAGGTTTTTTAGGAGGTCTAATGGGGGCAATTGTACTTACTTATGTAAATCGAAGATATAGCGATAAGCCATTTTATACTGGACTGAATGTAGTTGTAATTTCTTTTGTAATCATCCTGACAATTATCACATTTTCAGGAGCTATCATTCCTCCAATAATCAATTATCCTCATCCTTTCTCGAACCTTGAAGCTAAAGCCTATTTTTGGAAATTGATATCGACTACAATGCATGTAAAGAATATAATCTTTTGGGCTATTGTGGTCACCATCACTCATTTTTCTATTCAAGTAAGCAATAAATTCGGACCTGGAAATCTATGGAAAATATTGACTGGAAAGTATCATTTACCAAAGCATGAAAAGATTTTCCTTACTTCGGAAACTTCAACTTAAAAGATTGGAAAAAACAAGACACAAAAGATGAAAGTGGTGTGTTTTGGGGTGATTGTGAGTGTTGAAAGGCGGAAGTTGGATGTTGGATGTTGGATGTTGGATTGGGAAAGAAGAGAGTAAGTTGGAGATAAAGTAGAGATATTTGATGCTTTGCATCTTTTTGAGATATTTGATGCTTTGCATCTTTTTGAGATATGATGGGGGATACTTTATATGAGGTTTGAGGTGCGAGGGTTAGGGGTTGCATGGTTAGATGTTAACAACTTATACTTTGAGTACTTTGTTGTTAAAATAATGTGAGATTTTGGGAGAGAGATTGGGGTGACTGGAAACTTAAAGCGATTGAGCGATTTAAGCAATTTTGCGATTAAGCGAAAAGAAGAGATATGAGAGAGATAAAGTTGAGATATTTGATGCTTGGCATCTTTTGAGATATTTGATGCTTTGCATCTTTTTGAGATATGATAGAGATATTTTACATGGTTAGATGTTGACAGGTTGAGCTTTGAGAACTTTGCGCAAAAACTTTGAGCTCTTTGTTGTTAAAATAATGTGAGATTTTGGGAGAGAGATTGAGGTGACTGGAAATTTAAAGCGATTGAGCGATTCAAGCAATTTTGCGATTATGCGAAAAGAAGAGATATGAGAGAGATAAAGTGGAGATATTTGATGCTTTGCATCTTTTTGAGATATGATAGAGATATTTTACATGGTTAGATGTTGACAGGTTGAGCTTTGAGAACTTTGCGCAAAAACTTTGAGCTCTTTGTGGTTAAAAAAATGTGAGATTTTGGGAGAGATTTTGGGGTGACTTGAAACTTAAAGCGATTGAGCTATTCATGCAATTTTGCGATTAAGCGAAAAGAAGAGATATGAGAGAGATAAAGTTGAGATATTTGATGCTTTACATCTTTTTGAGATATGATGGGGGATACTTTATATGAGGTTTGAGGTGCGAGGTTTAAGGATTGCATGGTTAGATGTTGACAGGATGTACTTTGAGGACATTGCGTAAAACTTTGAGCTCCTTGCGGTTAAAAAAAATGTGAAAGTTGATAATTGAAAATATAATCTAAATTAATTGATTTTATGAAAAAATCGTTACTCTTTTTGCCTGACATTTCTGGATTTACAAAATTTGTTCAAACCACTGAAGTAGAGCACAGTCAACATGTCATTTCAGAATTGCTCGAAGTATTGATTAATGCAAATACGCAAGATCTTCAACTTGCGGAGGTGGAAGGCGATGCACTCTTTTTTTTCAAAGAAGAAGAGATTCCTTCCTTAGAAAAATTATTGGCTCAAATAGAGACAATGTTCACTGCGTTTTACAGCCATCTCAAATTACTAGAGAAAAACAGGGTCTGCCCTTGCAATGCTTGCTCTACTGCTCCGAGCTTGCAACTAAAGATCATTGCACACAGTGGTGAGTTGCAATTTATCAATGTTCAGGATAATAGAAAGCCATTTGGTACACAAGTAATCGAAGTCCATAGGTTGATGAAAAACTCAGTAAAAAGTGACAATTATGTATTGCTAAGTCAGGACTTGGTTAATGAAATCGAACTGTCAAAGAACTATCAGAGTAAACTCTATGATTTTAAGGAAGGTACAAATGAATATGATGATAAAGAAATACATTACTTATATTCTACAATTGACAATAACACATTAAAAATCAAACCTTTTGCTCAAGCTAAAAAGGTTAGTTTTGACAATTCAGCTGCCTTATCATTTACAAAACACTACCCCACTTCTGCTAAAAACTTACTGGAATACATTACTAATTACAAGTACAGACATGAATGGGTGACTGGTGTGGATAAATTTGAATACAATGAAAATGAAGTCACGAGAATAGGTACGGAACATATTTGTGTAATAGATGGAAAACATCTTAACTTCGTGACTGTAACTAAGAAAGGAAAGCCAGGACAACTCATTTATGGAGAATTAACCACTAGTGCTCCTATTGATGAAGTGTATCAATTTTACATTATCAATCCCTTGACAAGCGACTCTTGTAAACTTGAGGTGGAGATGTATTGGAAAGCAAAATCTATTATAAAAAAAATATTGATGATCTTGATTGTAAAAAGAATTATAGGTAAAAGTATCAATAAAACTATGATAGGATTATTGAAATTTGTTGAGCGTCAATCATAAAAAAGATTCTACTGATTTTCATCAGGAGAATCTAAAAATATCTTAGGCTACTTATTTTACTAAGGCCATGTATCTAAGAAAATTATCATTCTCAATTGTTAAATTTTAAAGATAAATTATCAATTCAATAGAAAATCACAAAATGAAAAAAATAATAATTTCCGTATTATCATTATTATTATTCTTTAGTTGTGAAGAGAAACGCTCACAAGACAATTCTAAATTTGAAACATTTGAACATTGGGCATTTACAGATTTTGAAAAAGTCGATAGTATAAATCCTATATTGAAACCTTCGCTTGATTTGACATTCGAATGTCCAATAACTAAAAATCAGGTAAAATGGGAAGAAAGAAATGTGCTCAATCCTTCAGCTGTTGTAAAAGGAAACAATGTTTACTTATTTTATAGAGCACAAGATGAAAGCGGAACTTCTCGTATTGGTCTAGCTATAAGCAATGATGGACTTCACTTTACGAAACAAGCCTCCCCAGTCTTCTATCCTGATAACGACCATATGAAAACAAAAGAATGGAACTACAGAAAGTTGTCTGGAGACACCAAAGATCTCGACTGTCACAATTGTTTATTTGATGGCGTAGAAGATCCAAGAATAGTTGAAACTGAGGATCATAAATATATCATGACGTATACGTCGTACGATGGCAAAACTGCAAGACTCAGTGTGGCATCATCTGAAGATTTACTGTCTTGGACAAAACATGGCCCACTTCTTAAGGAAGAAAAATACAAAGATCACTGGTCAAAGTCGGGAGCTATTGTAGCGGAGTTAAAGGAAGGTAGACCAATGGCCAAAAAGATAAATGGTAAATATTGGATGTACTTTGGCGATACAAATCTGTTTATAGCTAATTCAGAAGATTTGATAAACTGGGACGTATGTATAAATGAAGAGAATGGAAAAATGATTTCAGTCTTGCATCCTAGAATGGGATTCTTTGACAGCAGGCTGGTAGAACCTGGTCCGTTTGCATTGTATAAAGAGGAAGGTATTTTATTGATTTATAATGGAAGCAATGCTGCCAATTTCAATGATCCCGATTTACCAAAATTCACTTATGCTGCTGGTCAGGCATTATTTGATAAAAATGCACCTTATAAATTAATTGATAGAACAAAAAGTCATTTCATACACCCTGACAAAGATTATGAGAAAGTTGGAGAGGTGAATGAAGTATGTTTTGTGGAAGGTTTGGTTAAATTTAAAGACAAATGGTTTCTTTATTACGGTACAGCTGATTCTAAAATTGCTGTTGCTGTGAATGATGATTAATATAGAGTTTTAAAAATCGAAAGTATGAAATGGATAGTAAGTTTTTTAGGGTTATCATTTATGATATTAATGTACTCTTGTAACTCTCAAATTGAAAGCAGTGATTTTACTCAAGTAGATGGATTTACCAGCGGCATTGAAGGACCTGCTACTGACTATTTAGGCAATATCTATGCAGTAAATTTTCAAGAAGAAGGTACGATTGGAAAAGTCACTCCAGAAGGTGTAAGCTCATTATTTCTAAAACTACCAAATGGCAGTATTGGGAATGGAATACGATTTGGAGACAAAGCCCAAATGTTCGTTGCTGACTATAAAAATCACAATATTCTTGAAATCAATATTCAAAGTAAAGAGATAAAAGTATATGCACATCAACCTAAAGCAAATCAGCCAAATGATCTAGCAATATCACCAAACAAAACACTTTACGCAAGCGATCCTAATTGGGCCGACAGTACTGGAAATCTTTGGAAGGTTTCAAAAGAGAATGGCTTTGAATTGTTGGAAGGAAACATGGGAACTACGAATGGTATTGAAGTTAGTCATGATGGCAAAAAACTTTATGTGAATGAATCCGTACAAAGGAAAATTTGGTCTTATGATATTCTTGAAGATGGGGCCATTAATAATAAAAAGGCTTTTTATAGTTTTGACGATTTTGGATTAGATGGAATGCGATTTCATAAAAATGGAAACCTTTTTGTGTGCAGATACGGTAAGGGAACAGTTGCTATAATATCTCCTGAAGGAAAATTATTGAAGGAAATAAAGCTTAAAGGTAAAAACCCAACTAACATAACTTTTAATTCAAATTATAAGAAATGTTATATTACTGTGGCAGATAGAGGATGCTTCGAAATGGTCAATTTGTAAGGTGGACATTGACTAAAACTCTAATGACGTAATAATTGTCATAATCAAAGAAGTGATTTAAATATTGGGAACAAAATAATGCAGAGTATAAATCTCATCCATAGAGTTATGAAGAGATTACACGGAGATTCGCAGAGATTACACAGAGATTCACGGAGATTTTATACTGAATACAAATTACAAAAGTGCATTCATTCTAAATTCAACATTCAAAATTCAACATTCTAAATTCAAAAAGAGTCTTTTAAACAATAGTCAAACCCCTCTATTAATAATCAAAGGTCAATGTGAAATTAACTGAAATCTTGTTTAGTATTTTTTTAATATTTATCCAACCTAATTTTTTATCCAATACTCTACTGGCTTACAATCAAATATGCTAGGAAGTATAGTATCTCTCTTTATCACCCATTTATTTTTGCACGTATCACGAATTGTATTTTCAATAAATATTGTGTCACTAATTGGATGCTCTGGCAAAGCCCTGCGATAAAGGTAACTAAATGCTTGTGTTGCTTTCTTTGTTTCCAACTTGTTCCCGAAAGATCTTGGTTCAGCCTGAAAATGACAATTTAGACAATTGTCTATGGCCCAATTACTAGGCTTAAATGCTAAATAAGTCTCCATGGTAGTATTTACTAGCGCAGGAGTGTTGGCATATATTCTAGGATTATGTTGTTCACCATCAGGTTTTTGTACCTGATAAAGGCCTAATGAGTCAGGATATTGGACATCTATCATTTCATAATGTTGCCAGGGTGTACCTTTCAACCTTTCTTGATATGCTTTATTAAGATTTTGGACATCATCTGGAATATCAAATACTCTAGAACAATTAACTCGGCGTCTATCTTCTTTTTTGGGAAGGGTGTCACCTGAATCTAGTCTAGGAGGTTCTATTACAAGATTGCCAAAATAAGGAGGTTGTATGCTATCCAACAACCTAAAATTAAGACGATCCTTAATATCATACCCATAAGTATATTCAGGCTCATATCCTGCTGGACCTGGATTGAATGAAGGAATAATTTTTCCCTTCCCATTAGGCTTGTTAGGGGGATTCTCATCATAAATTTTCACATTATCTACTTGTTCAAATGTAGTCCAGAACCATGTTTTAGAGCTTTTATCTGTGTTTCGCAAAATATGCAGCCCTGTCAACCCAAAAGTATGGGGACCATCAATTTGATTATCAGGAGTTAGATAATAGCCTTTAGTTGTGAAATATCTGTCTTCGATATCTACACCATCAACAAGAATTTTCCAACTGGCTTTGGTCTCTACTCCCCCTTGTTGAGCCCATTCTGGAAGTGAAGCCTTTCCTGTTGTAGGTATAAATTTAAAAGAGTTATCTTGTAAAGCAACACTTTGTTTACAAGCATCATAATAACCGTATTCTTTAAAATATTCAAATTCAGACTGATTCAATCTGACTTCCAGTAGTACAAAATTCTTGCTTTGATCAATTACTGGATTCGGAGTAATGGCTAGATCATAAAGTACCAGACCTACTACAGGATTTTGATTAGCAAAGAAAACCCCTTTGTCTCCAAATCCTCCAAAGACAGGCAGACGCTCATCGCCATCCTCTACTGAATGGATAGACTTTACAGGACTATCCCAAGTCCCGGGATCTTTCGCTCCTTCTAAAAACAATTGTCCGGGTTCGAGATAGGTTTGCCATACAGCATGCTTTTTTGCTGCATCTTTGTCTGTGATATTCATATCCATCGCGGGTCTTCCACCATTTCCTGCATTTGGCCAATCATTGTCTGCAGGCCAATTCAATGCTATAAAACTTTTCCATCCAAATTCCAACCAGTCTTCCCTCTTTTTACCATCTTCAACATCTATTGGCATCCGCCACCCGTCAGAAGGAATGGGGACTGGAGGCACTTTAGTGTCACAATTTTGAAAAATAAGCAAAAAACAAATTGCTATGGAAAATAGTAGTAGAGTTTGATTTTTCATTTTTGACTTTTTGAGGTGTGGGTTTAGTAAATGCGGTGCTATTTATTTCAAGATAAGCTAAATCACCCTAGTTATTCCCAGAGAAAATTCCACCTTACAAGATCTAAACTTTTATTCCAATATTATTTATTCTTTTGATTGCCTTGAAGTAGTGTCAAAAAGCCACCAGGATCTATAATATAGCCTTCTTTTGCTTTTGTTATAAAAGTATCACATGGAGAAAAACCAAGTTTCTGTGCATTTTCAAAAAATGGCTTTGAGCTGTCTGGGAATTTTATCCATGGTATGACTTGACCAAAGATAGGATTACCCGTAGACGGATCTATCTGTGGGAAAGTACAATTCGGAGTAGTCATTTTTGATCCAATAGCAAGATTGGAAGAACCTATCTGAATACTTGAAAAGTGCAAAAAATTCTTTTCAACATTCTCCATTATCAACTTATCTAACAACTTTCTAGGAAATGGTTGTTTGCCTGAAACCAATGGAAGACCTAATTCCTTGTTTATCTTTTTTGCCACAGGGCTCTTTGGATCATTCATTCCAATATCAATTTCTGTGATTTTGGAACCTGGGAAGAGGTTATAATACCTTTGTAATGTTGGTACTGGGTCATCAAGGTGAAGGACTAGAAGTATTTCTGGTTCTGTCAATACGTCGGATGGTGAAGTTGTAATTGTTTTCGGAGGTGGTGGTTTTTGATCTTGCTTTAACTTTACTATCATACCTATTGCTAGCAATAATAAAATTCCAAGAATGATGCTGAGGGCTTTCATAAGAAAAGTTTTTGTGGGGTTAAGAATACATATTCTAAATATACCTATAATAAATTTGGAAACTATTAATGCAAATGTATTTCAAACTACTCTACAGATCTACTACATATTGATGTAGGTTAGCTGTTAAGGACAATTATTTTAATGAATTCCATTCGATTAAAATGAAATCGGTCGATTGATGACTAGTAGTTATTTTAAAGTGCTAGGGTTAAATAAAGTCAACTTCTAACTTAGTAACTCCCTTGTGATGCCTTGGTGGTCTTTTTGGTTAAAAAAGAATATGGCTTTGTCAGAAATCAAGTTTAATTATTTTAATATAGCTAAAGATTCACCACAACGGCACAACGATTTCACAAAGAAAACCACAATGAAACACTCAGAGTTTACTTAGTCTCTAAGTGTTATAAAAATAAGATTCAAAGTATTTTTTTTAACATAGCAACTCAAAATAACTCTTTGCCCAATTGATCATTCAATTATTAGATGATTCATATGCAGATTTTTATTGTTTTAGTTTATTTTAATGGTTCGGTTTATTTGTAACAACGAATTCCAAATAGAAATAATGAATATTTTCAATAGCATATTATCAGAGGATTTATCCAAGAGAAAATTGACAGCAGTCATAATCACTTTATTGATTTGCATTCCATTAATGATCTGGTCAATCTATGGGATAGGAGAATATGGGATAGCGCTTTTTATGCTTATCCCGCTATTAATGGGGATGTGCTCAACGATAATCTTTGGATATGGCAATGAGATAACTTCAGCACAAGCTAGACATATAGGTTTCTTAACCTTAATGATTTTTGGATGTGGTTTAATAGTTTTTGCTCTGGAAGGATTGATTTGTATTGCAATGGCTGCTCCTTTTGCCATATTATTGACATGGGTTGGAACAATAATAGGTTATCAAATTGTTACAAAGAAGCCAAATCAATCTCTGAATTCTATTCTGATTTTGGTGATCGTCATCCCGCTGTTTGCATTTAGTGAATCTCAAACGACTCCACCAGTAAAACCTGTAATCACCTCTACGATAATAACTGCTACAGCAGAAACCGTTTGGAAAAATGTAATCGCTTTTCCAGAGTTAGAAGAGCCTTACGAAATCCTATTCAAGATTGGCATATCTTATCCTATGAAGTCTGAAATAAAGGGAGAAGGAATTGGTGCTGTCAGATATTGTCAAATTAATACCGATGATTTTGTAGAACCTATAACCCATTGGGAAGAAAATCGATTGCTCGTCTTTGATGTATTGGAGCAACCAGCCCCTCTAAAAGAACTAAGTTTTTGGGATGTCAATTCTCCGCATTTGCATGACTATTTTGTTTCGAAAAAGGGGCAATTCAAAATAACAGATTTGGGAAATGGCAATGTCGAATTGGAAGGCACAACGTGGTATTATCACAATATTAAGCCAGATTTCTATTGGAGGCTATGGTCAAATCTTATCATCCACAAAATCCATAAAAGAGTATTAAATCATATTAAAGATGTATCTGAAAAAGAGTCAAATCTTTAACAAATTTTGATTCCTGTCCCTTTATCAATTGTTCAATCGTCTATAAAGTAATAAATAAAGCATGGCTGTAAACGAAGATTATTTAAATTTGGTATTGGATCAATTGTCCCTTTTTGGAGAAATCCAAACAAAAAGAAAGTTTGGCGGTGTTGGTCTTTTTCGCAATGGAATGATGTTTGGTAAAATAGGTGGTGATACATTTCGATTGAAAGTGGATGAACACAATAAAAAGGAATATGAAGAAAAGAGGAATGAAGCGTTATGTTTCCAAAAACAAAAAAAAGGTATGTCCTATTGGGAAGTTCTTGTAGAAATATTAGAGGATATAAAAGTACTGAATCAGTGGGCTACGAAATCTTATGAAGCGGCTGTGAGAGGTAAAAAATAGGCGTTGAGATTTATTAAAACACATGTAGAAACTTCATTAACTAATTAAATAAATAAAAATGAGTAATCCAGTAAATTGGTTTGAGATCGCCACAAATGATCTTGAAAGAGCAAAAGGCTTTTACGGTAATGTCTTTGATATTACTTTCGAATTTGTAGATATGCCTGACTCTCCGATGTATATGTTTAATGGAAATCCTGAAGCTCCAAATGCGTTAGGTGCTTTGGTGAAATCTGAGGGAAATAAACCATCAGCTGATGGCACCATCATTTACTTTCAATGTGAGGATTTAGCCACTGAAGAAAGCCGTATTGCAGCTAACGGAGGGAAAGTTGTTCTGCCCAAAATGTCAATCGGAGAATTTGGGTTCATAGCACAATTCATAGATACAGAAGGAAATAAAATTGGACTTCATTCTAGACAGTAATTAAGCGATTTAAAAACGATTTAAAAGAATAACATTGGGCTTTAAGGTCCTTTGTTATTCTTACAAATGAAGGATTCTTATTATCTTTCTCACTACCGTGACATAATGAGATAAATCAACACGATGAATAATGAAATTCTAGACGAAGACTTAATATCCAAAAAAGAGAATAACATTCAATCAAAAATATTGAGTTGGACTTCTATAATCATTTTATGGTTTGGGATCGGATACAGTTTTTCATTTGGCTATTTAACTAAACAAGATTTAGCTGCAATCATACTCCTAGCTGTTGTTTCTCTAATATGCAACATCAATTTTGAAATTGGTGTAAAAATTACCTTAGGATTAATAATAGCGGGTGTATTCAACATGGTAGAATTCCTTCCAATCAAATATGAAATAAGTATTGGTACTGATGTTTTTATGATAAGTATAGATATTATACTATTATTAGTTTTGATGATTCATTACCTAACTAATAAACTATACTTCGCCAAATATCTAGACTACTTTTCAGTGGTCGAGCAATATCAAGATGAAATCAAAACTCCGAATCGCTCTAGAATAAATAACTTTAAAACAAGGTTTTCAAATAAAGATATTGCTGAGTTAGAAGCCATTTCAAAAACTATAAACTCGTTAAAGAAGCAAATATTGCTGCGGAAGAATTACTAAAAGAGAAGTATATCCAGAAATAATAATTGGATTAGGAACTCTTTGATAATGATAACTTTGAAATCATGTAATATTTTCATTCTAACACATAATGAGTAGGATCTACCTTAGTAGTATTACCATTTAAAAATAATTCGAAATGAACATGATCCTTCATATTAGGTAAACCATACTCGACAGAGACAGCTTGAGCTATCCCTATAGGATCACCCCGTTCAACGGCATCATTGACATCTATAGAATCAGAAATAGTTGAATACATCAATCGCACCCTATATTCATCATCAGCTCCACTTCCTGTCACTTCAACGTATCTCAAATTCGGTTTTGAGGAAGATGGCCATCCATGCTTTGTTACTTTGCCTTTTATAGGAGAAAGAATGGCCTCGCCAGCTATGCATTCAATATCAATACCTAAATGATCGCGACTTCCCCTAGAGGCTCTCCAATGACCTCCTCCTTCCGTATCATGTCTCATGACTAAAGGTCCTCTTAAAAAAGGGCTAAAAACTGGAGTAGAACTACTAGTTATCTGATTAAAAACAAATTCAATTCCATTGTTGATTTTAATTTTGCTCAAAGATTTGACACCAATCCCATTGACACCTATTATTTCGCTTTCTGAAGTAAAAGTTCTGGCTTCAATAATTCTATCAGCGAGCACAGGACCAAAGCCCTTAAGATCGATTAAATTTCTTCTTGAAACTGAATTTATATTTAATTGCTTCATAATACGATGATTTTTAAAATAAAAGTAATTGTTTAAATAAAGGTTACGGGGAATTAACTCAGTAAAGTGTGCATCACAAATTTCACTTAATTATAATTTTCATATTGTTAAAAGTATCAAATTCAGATAGATGATTAAATTTTCTTAAAAAAATATGGTTTTGATTTTAAAATTGGCTTCCCTTATCAGGGGGATTTTCCTTTTTGCATTGCCCAAAAACGAAACCAAAAACTCTAGGCGGGACTGACTGATCTCGCAGAGTGTCGACGATAGTCGACAAGGAAAGGAACGCGATTGCGACGGGTAGACGAGACAGCACTCATAGCTGCTCCATCAGCCCACAACAGCCGCCATTGCTAAACTGCTTAAGTGTTGACCAATCAAGATGTAAAAAGTGCATTTGTAATACACATTGAATCAAATCTATCCTGTAATTTTAATCTATTTCCAAATATCAATATTTACCGCTAAACCATCCAACTCACCGCTTATACAATGAGTCTGACCATCCGTTAAATACCACAATTACAGCATCCGTTTCTTAATATCTTAGTAAGCTAGATACTCATATTTCACCCAAACATCAAGGGAATAACAAGCTCTGGAAAATTGTTTAAATAAGCAATTGGTGTGTAAAAATGAGTAGCTGTAACCATCTCTTAAAGACAATAAAGATCTACTCCATGAACACACAAGCTCTAAATTCTAAATGGTATGTAATCTATACCAGATCAAGATTTGAAAAGAAAATTTATCGATCTTTAATCCAATCTGGTTTCGAAACTTTTCTACCATTGGTCAAGGAAAAAAGAGCTTGGAGTGATAGAGTCAAAACAGTGCAAGTTCCACTCTTGCCGAGTTACATATTCATAAAAGCAAAAATTGCCGAATTCTCTAAAGCTTATTATTGCCCTGGTTTTGTCAGATTCGTTTCTTCAGAAGGCAAGCCATGTGAGATAGAGGAAAACGAAATCAACCTATTAAAAAATATAGTAACCAATGGTTATGAAGTAAAGAAAAATAATGGGTTTGTCGTTGGTGAAATGGTGAGAATAACCAGAGGTCCACTTAAAGGCTGGGAAGGTAGGATTGACAGAAAAAAAGGTGGATCGAGAATCGTTTTTCAATTTGATAGTATTCAGCAGGCAATTTGTGTAGAAGTCGGAGCTGCGGATGTGGAGAAAGTGAAGGTTACTAATAATTCTAAAATAAAAGTGGCGAGTTAACTTTTTCAAGGTCTAATGCAAAAAGTGACCTTCTAGTTCACTATAATCTCTTGGGACATTTCAATGTATAATCTACTGAATGAACAGATACTAATCCGCCACCCATTATGATTAGACGACAATCATTAGTATGCGCTATATGTGAAGCTGTCAAATTCAAATCAATCTTGCCAATATAGATCAAATTCCCATTTGAAATGCAAGCCGCATGGAGATTTCCATCTAAATCTAATGCTATCAATCCTTTGTCCGTAATAGTTACATCTCTAAAATCACCCTCCCAATTGGCAGCCACTTCCCAGGTTTGCGTGTCTATAATTCTTATATTCCAGTTAGAATCAATCACAGCAAAATAATCCTCTCTTGCACTGATTGCCATATTAAAAGGAGCACTGACTGTAGAAGGTAAGTTGACAATGACAACACCATTTAACGTCCATATCGATATTTCTGGTGATATGATAACAAGATGATTATTGATGATTCTTATATCACTTGCATACCCAATAATTTTTTCTGCTACTTGCTCACCTAATGTCAAATTATAAACGATAATTTTTGTTCGCCTTTCCTGTTCACCATTAATGTCGATCTTCTTCAATAATATTGCGACATGTTCACCATTTCGACTCCATGCAGTAGAGTCGATATTAAATTCATCTTTTTCAAATTCTAAGGGTTCTATAAGACTAATAAAAACAAGATCGGCATTCACTTTTTCGCCAATGAATTTAACACAACCCATATCTATAAAAAGTTGTTTACCGTCCTCAGCCCATTGAGCTTGTCTTACTGAAACATAAGGTAAACTAACTTTGTACAAGGAAGTACCCTTAACGATAATCGCTTGAGCTGAACTCAAAACTGCAATATGATTATTATAAACTATTAGATTTTCACCTACTAAGTTGTCCATTGGAAATAGTGGTCCTATTTTAAATTGAGTTAGATTTTTATTCGCCATATTTACTTACTTCATCCAAATTTCATTCTCATTTATACCAAAAGAAAAATATCGACGCTCAAGTATATCAATCATCAATCTAACAAGGCCATATCGACATATGCGACTGTGCCATTATAGTCAATTACTGCCCATCCAAGTCGTGAACCTGCCACTCTCATTATTGTTCCTTTACTTAGAGTTGTTAGTATCTTCGACTTAAGGTCAGGTTTTTCCCAAACAGGTGCTTCTGTTTTTAACTTTATTTTCTTGGGTGCCACAGATATAAAAGACTCATTTTTTGAAGGATCACTATCAAGATCAGCATTTGCTAATTTTTTACTTGATTTTGGTGGACTCTTGCTTTTACTTCCTTTTGCTTTTGGTGGGGTCGGTGGTGATGGTGAGTCATCTGATTTTCCCAGAGCCAATCCCAAAAATCCCAAGATATCTATTTCATCAATTCCTTCTAAATAAGATGAAACATTTAATGCGACAGGAAAGGAAGCCCTCCTTTTATTTTCAGCAGCATTTATCAAAAGAGTTTTTACTGCCTCAGGCATATTTTGTTTTAGATTTGATGCAAGATTGAGTGCTAGCTTTAGCTGAGGACCAGTAGGTTTTTTAGGATCTGCTGCTTTTAAAAGAGTAGTAAGGTGTTTTTTGAGATATTTCATTCTAAAGAGCGAGAATAATTTTTTGCCTTTTAAATGTGAATCACCAACTGCTGCTAGGAAGTCAGTAGGTTTTTTATCATTTACTTGCATCCAGGCTTGATAGACAGCAATCTTAATATGGCCCGAATACTCAGCTGATTTACTAGCAACCATTGTAGAGTAAGCTATTTTAGAAACTGGAAAATTATCGGAATCCAATCCTAAGTTTTCAAGAGCATTGACTTTTTTTGTAGTATTGACAATTTTTTCGACGTTAACACTTGACATCCACAACGTTTTAAACCATGGTTTGATATAGTATGATAATTTATTTAAAACCTCTGGATTCACATTACCTTTTTTGGGCAACGCAATTTTATACCCAGTCCTGGTCATACTCATCCACCATTTTTTACTAGGCTTATTATCTTTCACATAATCCCTCATGGCTTCTGTTGTCCAAACAGGTCCATATTTTTTATCAGCCCAAGTTTCTAGAGCTGCTTTCAACGCTCCAGAGGGTTCAGTACCTTCTTTCACATAATCCTGTACTTCTTTCCCGATTGCTGGATCGTCATCTTTGTGAAGCTTAGCTTTTCCATCATCATCAATATTGAATGCACTAGCTGTGGTGGTCGCAACAGCGGCTTCAATAGCAGGTTTATTTTTCAGCTTTAACTCTTTAGCTCGACGAATTACCAAATCTCTTAAGTTGGGATTTAACTTCAATGCTTCTTTGATGTTTTCTGCTGCCGTTTCAGGGTCCGTTTTTAATTGAGTATCTAGTGGGATTGAGTGCCCACCAACAGAACAACCTGCAAAAACTATTCGGGCATTCTCTGTATCTAATACTTCAAGAAGAGCGTCGACAAGTTTTTCAGTATCACTTCCAGGTTTTCCAGTGCTAAGACTGGTCATTTCATAAACTACATGTTTATCATCTTTTTGGTCTTTTGAAGGCTTTCCGGTAGTCGTTTGTTGTATTGTCTTTTGTGATCCATGTCCAGCTATGATGACTTGTTTCAATTTTGGATCACCTCCAGGCTTATTAGGTTGCCCATATTTTGCAGCGACTTCTTTTACTCGAGCAGTAAGATCATTCACGCTTTTTTCGCCTTGTATTACAAGTGCCAAATTATTTTCATTCAATATCACGGACTTCAAATTCGCCCAATACAGAAACGCAGCATTGTGGTCTAATCCGCTAAATAGAACTAATAATACTGGTTTTTTATTATTCTCAACTCTTACATTATCAAGCAATTTCAATCTTGATTTTGTATCAATTATATGTATATCATGCATCCATGGTTTAAGATCCATATACGTTAATATCCCTTCATCTAGCAATTTAATTATTCCCCTCTTTTCGTCTGGCACCTCTATTGTTGGGGTAAATTCTTTGTAATACTTCTTGAATTCTTGGACTAAATCATTTGGAAAAACTAATTTATTAAGAAAGTCTTGGTTTATCACAACTTTCATAACAAGGTCTGGAACAAATTTCTTTAATTCTATCATCGCTTCACCCCAAGCAACCACTTTGAAAAATTTCTCATGTTCACTTGTGATTGGATAATCAGTTTTTGAATCTCTAACACCGGCAGCATAAGCTTTCAGGGCTTTCATCTCACCTTTTGTTGCTTGAGTCAATTTTAGCATTTTAAGCCTTCCTAAGGCCACTCGATTATGATTTCCTTCTCCTAATAGGAAGGCAATTTCCCACAACTTATTTCGAACTACTTCATTATTCTTAAGACTATCCTCAGTAAACCAATCTGCTTGTTTCCGAATATATAGATCAAATTCACTAAGATTCATACCTTCCTCTAACTCAAGACCTTTCATTTTTATTGGTAAAATGGCATCTGAAAGGAAAGTCTTCCATATCATTGTAAAACCATCATCACCCAGAATTTTTTCTTGGTTTTCCTTTTTTGTATCCGTTTTTGCAAGATCTTCTGGCTTTACATTTTTCCAACGTTTCTCCCAAGGTATTAGAATCTTTTCCAATTCTTTAAATTGAGAACCATGAAAATCATCTCGTAATTCTGAAAGTTTTACTTTAGTGAGTATATATGTTAATTCACCAGGAGAACCTTTTAGAATATCTAATATTGAATTTTCATCGGCAGCCCCAGTGTATCCTTTTAGCATTTCCTTAATGAGTAATACCTTTAAAGGTCCCTTTATTTTTAACGATCCAGCCTTCCATTTTCTTACTATTGCTCTAGCCTTATCGTCGCTTACATAATCACCTTCAATATCTCCAGCTTTTAATACATCTATATATGCTTGAATCTCTTCATCACTGTATTCCAATTCATCCCCAAAAATACTAGCTATCCCTCTGCCGATATTTTGAAAAAAACCAACAAATGTTTCTCCCTTACGTTGAATACTTTGAGATGAGTTTTCATCTTTTCCCAAATGACTTCCGTTCTGTTGGATTGTATGAGTTAATTCATGAGCAAGTAATTTCTTACTCCTAGAAGAAGCTGGATTATAATTTCCTTGATTAAAATAAATATCATTTCCTACAGTAAATGCCTTTGCATTGATCTCCCGATTCATACCAGAAGCTTGACTGTTGTTATGTATTCTCACTTTACTAAAATCTGCACAAAATCTTGATTCCATAAATGTCTTAGTATTCCTTTCCAAACCTTGACCTCTTCCTTTAGTATTTTGGATCTGATTTACTAATCTTGGTGAAGCAAGGTTTGGAGAATTTCCTAGAGATTTAGTTTGAATCGTTTCATCTTCTTGACAGCTAGAACATTTTCTTTGAATTGTAAAATTTGGTGTTTGGCGAAATTTATCCTCTTTGTCTGCCTTTCGCTGCAAAGTTTGAACTGGCATTCGCATTACTTGATCAGCTACTCTATCCGCTTCCTGTTCATACTTGTCATTTGGAGCATTGATTTTTAATTTGGGTTGGAGTGGAGCTGAAGAAGGTGGAAGGATGGAAATTTTGTGAAAATTTGTCATCCCATAATTGGTATTATTAGAATTATCTCCTCCTGAGGCATGAAGTTGCCCGTGCGTAGATGCTAAAAGAGAATCATTTTCAACTTTTCTTTCCTTACTACTCGCTTTAGAAAGATTATCATTAGAAACATCTTTACTTGTTCCCTTTTGAGCAACTGGTTTTTGTGTGGCTATTGACCGCATTTTACATTAAAAATTTTATCCATATATAATTTTATTTTGATTTTTTGAGATGTGATTAATCTCTTTGAAATGATACAATTATGCTCTATTTAACCTCCCAAATTCCAGGCAATCCGAGCATAGGCATCTGCCATTTCTAATGCTTGTTCATGGGTCAGTTTATTCCATTCACTTTGCTTATGAACATACAATTCGGGTTTTTCCGATGGACCAGAAAGATGTACAAATTCATGAAGCAGAGCAAAAGCCTGTTGTTCGTCAGGAGTACCTGCAAATCCAAAACTCACCTGCTTCCTTAGCCACTTTATGCATAGCATAACTTTGTTTCTAGGTCCTCGTCCACTCGTATCCACAAATGCGCCCGTATTTTCATCACAGTCCCAAGGTCCACAATTAAATGTCGAATGCTCGGAAAGCAACATATTGTTTTTAGCAAGATTTAGTACATCCGTTATTTTTTGGACTATCTCCGCATTTTCTGGATCGCTTTTCGATCCTACGGGCCACTTCATTATTGAGCTTAATTCGGACGCCACTCTTCTGTCAGTACTACCCTTTTGCAGTTTAGCCAGCCCGGCGGAAGTTACCGTTACTGCCTTGTTCAAAGCCGAAGTAATCATTCTTTGATATTCCAAACTGCAAGAATTCTCAGATTTTAATTCTTGTTTTTCTTTCCTTAACTCCCTGTTTCTCATCCTCAGGTCTTTTCGCTCTGCTCTTCGTTCTTTTCTCAAATTGGACTTTTCTTGTCTGAAAGATTTACGACTTTCACGCCTATCATCTTTATCCAAGGATCGAAAGTTGTACTTTAACTTTTTTTTCTCATTTTTAAATGATTGCTTTTTTTCTTTTCTTTCGGTCTTTAGGTCCTGCCTTTTTTTCTCATTCTCTACCATGTCGGGGTTCGTGGCATCAACAGTGCTATCTAAAGTGCCTATATCAATAAAAATATCAAGATTAGGAACACCTTCTTTTGTCTCAATAGTTACTTTCAATTTACGATTTTCCTCTTTGGGCAATAGATTTCCCACTACCCTGAGCATAGCAGATTGTTCATCAACCTTTTGAACAAGCTCCAACTCTTTTGGTAGAATCCATTTTTTTGGTGGGCTTTCAAATCCGTCTGTTTTAAGATAAAATACATCTCCCACATATAATTGTGAAAGGCCATCTATCTTACTATTTTCGGGTGGAAGTGAACACCGAAGTGAAGTTTCAGTTCCATCTGAACGGGTGCTAACCAAAAGATCTGCACAATATTGAAATTCAAGACCTTCATCTGTTGACTCTTCCTCAGGAGCTCGTTGAATTTGGTCAGATTTCATCTGACCAAATGGAGTAGAGTTTCCTTGTTGGATCGTATGTGTCAGCTCATGAGCAAGCAATTTTTTACCGGAAACACTAGAAGGATTATATGTACCTTGATTAAAATATACATCTTGACCATAGGTAAATGCCTTAGCATTAATTTCTTTATTCATTCGTGTAGCCTTAGCATTGGTGTGGATTTTAACGCCACCGAAATCTGCTCCAATTCTGGATTCCATAAATGTTCGAGTAGTAGGATCCATAGATTGACCTCCACCTCTTGAATTATTAATCTGATTAATAAATCCAGGAGAAGCAATACCTCCAGAATTTCCCATGGATTTTGTCTGAATTGTTTCCTCTTCTTCACACTTGTCACATTTTCTTTGTAAAGTTAAATTTGGTGTGCGACGAATTTCATCTATACTTTCATTTTTAGCATTTTTACGCTGCAAATTTTGATTTGGCATTTTGGTCACTTGTTCAGCTACCCTATCTGCTTCCTGCTCATATTTGTCATTAGGAGAGTTGATTTTCAACTTTGTTTGAGGACTACTTCGTCCAGATGGTAAAATCGAAATTTTGGAGAAATCCCTTACTCCATTATTCTCTATTACAGTGGCTTTTCTTGAATCAGATATTTTCTGATGTAGAGATTTTTTGTTATTGTTAATATTAGAATGCTTGGCCTCGGAAGAAGATTTATCTGTATATCTAGAGGCTTTATTTTCTACACTGGACGATCTCATAATTTTATAATCTACCTTTATTATTAAAACAGAATATTAATTTATTCAGTAGGATAAATTAATATAATTCCTTAATTCAAAAACTAATTTTCAATTCTATCAAAAATTAATGCCTGAACACTATACAACCTCACCATAATAGGGTCATTAAATGACTGGGAAGACTGGATAAAAATAACATAAAGTGAAATTTGCGTTATTTTTTCAAGCTACCCTCAATTATTAAACTAATCCAAATAGGAAGATTCAAATTTTCAAAGCCAATTATTGCTTAGTGTTTGGGGATTAGTAATACTTGCCCTAATGTCAAACCACTCCAATTTACAGATGGATTTGCGGCTTTCAATGCTTTTTCAGATATTCCATTCTGAGCAGCAATTTGCTCAGAGTTTTCTTTTGGCCCTTCAGTTGCGAGACTAGAACCTGTGAAGGTAGCTGCTACAACATGTTGCCTAGCTCCAGGTAATTTAAGACTTGAAGGAAGAGCAGAAGTAGCAGTAAGTCCTGAATTAGCTGATAGTATGCTTTGTTTTGAAACACCACTCCTTTTCGCAAGATCATCTAATGTTAATATTCCCGCAGGAATAGATACCATTTCTGGATCAGTTCTACTTGGAGCAGTTTGTGAAAAATCTCTTGTACTTACATCAATACCCAACATTTCTAAATGCCCTTGAAAATAAGCTGCTTTTAAAGCATTTTCTCCTCTACCAGGTAGTTTATTTGCAATGTTTTCAACATGCTTCAAATCATTCGCGTAAGAAGGTGGTGTGCTATAAGCCCCTACAATTGCAGGTGTAGTAGGTGGAGTAAAAATCCCACCCTCAACCTTAGAAACCAAACTCTTATTTTGATGGGCATGAGGCGAAATTTTCTTTTCGACTTTTTTTGAGAAAAATTCAGTAAATCCCTCTAACATCACACCTCCCTTACTGTTAGCTACTCTGCTAAAAGCTGGATGAGCCAAATTGTGAAGATATTCATGGATAGAAACATGCCACGCCGACCACATTTTCCTCCTATCTGCTAAATTTGCCGGACCACCACTAGCCAAGCTGCTTCCCGGAGTACCTGTAGGAAGTACAACAATACCAGGCCTCGGTTGTAATGCAAAATCATATTGATCAAGTATTTCTAAATCACGCCTATTTGCCGTCAAATTACTAAATGGTGTTATGACATTATTCCATATCCAATTTTCTTCTCCATTAGCTGTATTTGAAGGGTTAAAATTATGATCTCTCATATGATCTAAAGTACCCTTAGTTCCCACTGGAGGCTTGTCATGCTCAACCATCCAACTTGTAACTGACGCTGCGCTAATCGGGATCCCAACAGCAGCGCGGTCAGTAGGACTTGTAGCATCCAAAAGATTTCCAGCTGCATTAGTAAATTGAAATCCAGATCGAACAGCAGATTGCGTAGGAGTAGATGCAGATACTGAATATAAGTCCTTGTATTCATCATCAGTTACTTTTACAGCTGCGTTTGCTGCACCTTCTAAACTTGCTATTGGAATTTTTGGTTGCGCTGCAAGTCCTCGAATATAACTTCTTTCTCTATTCAAAAATGCAGTGAGGGCCGCTGTCAACTTAGTCTTCAATGCTGTTCGCTTAGCAGCAAAATTAGGTGCTCCTCTTCTTCCGTCCCATTCTGGTGCTAGTGGCAAGGCGACACGAGTAGTTGGGGTGGTTGTAGTTGGCGGAGGTGGTGGTGTACTAGTAACACTACCAGGAGAAATTTCATTTCTTACAGCTAAAATTTCATTTCTTGAAAGCTCTGAACGTGCATCTTTATGTTGATCATCAACTTCCAACAAACTTAAACCATATTTCAACTCAGATCCTGACATCTCATCTCTTATGTCTTCCTCCAAAGCAGATAATGTCCGTTTTGTCAATTTAGCATACGCTTCCTTGATCTTAGCAATATGGTTTGGATTTCCTTTAAGAGGTTGTAAAACGGCAAAAATAGCTTCTTCATCAGTTCCTCCAAAAAATAAAAATGTCTTGTAATTTACAGCATCTAGAATTCGTTGAGCTAAGGCATCCCACCCGGCTTGAGTAGTTGGAGGTGCCTCCTGTCGATGCAAAGAAGTGCTTTTAACTAATTTTCCCATCAGTCCTTTAGCAAAATCTAGCTCATCAGTACTTAAATCACCAACTAAGTCGTTCATAAGTGTGTTTGAAAATAATCGAGCATACGTCTTTTCCAATTCACTAACAGAAGCCAAATCACCTTTCAGTTTTCTTAGTGCGTTATAGATTGCTTCTTCATCTGTGCCTAAACGAGCCACTGCAGTATGAATTTGTTTCGCAAGCTTCTCATAATTTAAGGTAAGAGCAATTGGAGTAGGTACAGCAGGTGCTGAAGTTGCAGCAGGTGCTGAAGTTGCTTGTCTCTGGATACTTTTTTGATTTAATAAACTTTGTTGTTGTAATGTATGTGTCAATTCGTGCGCTAATAACAGCTTTCCAACCTTTTTACTTGGATTATATTTTCCTTTATCAAAATAAATATCCCTTCCGACAGTAAATGCCTTTGCATTAATCTCACGATTCATACCAAAAGATTGACTGTTGTTATGGATTCTCACTTGGCTAAAGTCTGCACCAAATCTTGATTCCATAAATGCTTTGGTATTCGCATCTATATTTTCACCTTTGCCTTTAGTGCTTTGGATTTGATTTACTATTCCTGGAGAAGCAAGATTGGGAGAATTTCCATGAGATTTAGTTTGAATATTCTCATCTTCTTTTTCGCAGCTAGAACATTTTCTTTGAATGGTTAATTTAGGTGTTGATACAAGTTGATCTTCCTTTATTGCCTTGCGTTGCAAAGCTTGATCAGGCACCTGCATTACTTGTTCAGCTACTTTATCTGCTTCTTGTTCATACTTATCATTTGGAGCATTGATTTTTAATTTAGGTTGGAGTGGTGAGAATGAGGGAGGGAGGATGGAAATTTGCTGGAAATTTGTCAATCCGTAATTAACATTATTATTGTCATCACAGCCTTGGCCATGATTTCGCCCTTGTGGCTTTGACAGAAGACCATTTTTCACTTTAGACCTTTCTTCAATTTCCAATGGAGATTGATTGGCATAAGATATATCCCTATTGGCTTCTTTCTGAGTAATCGCTTTATGTGTAGATACAGATTTCATTTTGAACTATTAGATAATTGATCAGTGAAGTGATAAATAAGGAAATTAGGAACGTCGAATTAATCGTAGAAAAGGTGGATCGTGATTCGCGTTTCAATATGATTGCATCCAGCTGACAATTAGCATAGCCGTTAGGACTCTCTTAAATTGATAAAAGAAGAATTAAGAAAGAGAAGATGGGTCAAAGACAAAGAATTCGGATGGAAAACTCCTTTGTCAATCCTCTCTTTTTAAATTATCCTTTTAGAGTGTAAACAGAATTTTCCAATGATTCAATTTACCTATATCTATATTGGCATGATCTATCACTCTCAACTTCCAATTTCCTCTAATTGATTTGCCTTGTAATGACCTCAATATTTGGGTGTCAGCTGGAGTATAGGTTTTAATAATGTTATCTTGATTACTTCCGGAGCGATTGTGTAATAAAAAAGTACCTGTGCGTGGAGAAGTTAATTCAACTGTAAGATCACCAATATAAGTATGTGTAATATCGATGGAAATTTCCATATCTTCTATCGTACCTGATCGAGCAATATTTAAGATTCGCTCTATTCCTCCTGCTGTATTGTCAGGAATTCTCTCACCGGGATTTTCTTCTATCACAATCTGGTTTACGGAACTATATTCTATCCTAATCGCCCAATCATTCAGTGTACCAATATCGCGAGAAGCCATATCCTTTACTGTCAGTTGCCAATCTCCGTTTATTTGCTCACCCAATAAAGCAGTAAGTGCTGATGAATTCGATAGATCGAAAATTCTTACAAGATTATCTGCTGGTCCCCCACTTCTCTGGTGAACGTTTACCGATTTTCCTGAAGGGGCCTTGAGGGAAACAATTAAGTCACCAATATAAGTATGTGTAATGTTGACATCCAGGCTAATGGATTGCAATTCTCCGGTATTCGGACAAGTGATGCTATCTGTAATTCCATCGACATTGATGTCTGGAATGTCCAAAGCAGGAGCTGACGAACCTTGAAATGAATCACTATTAACTATAACCCTTCTGGATATTGCTTCACGGACGGCTTCTGATGCATCCACATTTCCATGACCAAACCATGGACTCCAAGTACCTTCCGGAATTCCGTTGTCAATAAATGTGCCGCTGTCAAAGGGTGAAATTGGCGAAACATCCCAGGATGTATCCAAGTTAAAGGACTGCGAAGGTGTTTTGGGATATCCTTGAAAATTTAAGTTTTTAGATGCCGTAAGTTTAAGTATACTGATGACTTCACCTGCTGAAAGATCCGGGTTAGCTGAAATAACCAGAGCAGCTATGCCAGCGACCAAAGGTGTCGCACTGGAAGTACCTCCGAATTGATGAGTAATTCCTGTTCCTTCACCTGTAGCAGTGGTGATCCCAAGTCCCCTTACGATGAGTCTTCTATAAGTATGCACATTACTGGTAGGAGCGCAAATACTTATGCCGGTTCCATAATTTGAATAATGACTACGCTTACCAGTACTTGCTAAAGCTGCTACATACATGACGCCAGATAAGTCTGCCATATTGTGTCTAAATCTACGTGCCGTCCGAACACCAACCCAAACCAGTCTTCCTTGTTGTACTTCTACGCCTGATGTATATGGTACATCTATATCTGCCTGGTGTTCAATCGGGCAACCGTCATTGCCCGCCGCCCACAGAAATACAATTCCTTTGCCGCGCCTGCCTCCAGTGGTCGAAAGTGAGCGGATCTTATTGATTACTTCATTTTCATAGACTCCGGAAGGTGAGCTTCCCCAGGAATTGGACATCACATCCACTTTATCTGAAATGAACTCTAATGCCGTAATTAATTTTGAATCACTGATAAAGACTCTTGGACCTTCTGATTCCCATTTTATTGGAAGTAATTGACATCCAGGAGCTGCACCTACCGTCTTTACAGCATCTACTTCGCCTGCTATAACACCGCAGCAGGAGGTACCATGATTTGCCCCCGATTGATACATTGAGTTGGTATTAGCTCCAACGTCAGCACTAGTCAGCAGATTTACTCCCTGGAAAAAACCCCAGGATCTAAATTTGTTGAGAGAATTAAAATCATCATGATCTAGACGACAACCATCGTCAGAGACAGCGATTACCACATCCGGATCTCCATAGCTATCAAGCAACATCCATGCGTCTTCACATCTTGAAGATGAGATTGGATCAAAATCAGGATCATTTAAGCGATCATGCAGGTGCCATTGTCTCAAATAAGCCGGATCAGAAGGTATCTCAATCTCGTATTTCAATATTCTTCTGTTTAAATCGTGTCCTGCAGATTTTACTGTCGCTTCCTTCTCAGTCAGCATTACTACAAGTTTGACAGGATTCACCTTGCTGTAATCGGTTAATTGGAATAAGTATTCTTTGGACGAATACTTATTCTTCAGTACAAGACTATATTTGGCTCGAAATTCATTTAACGATTCAAGGGATGTTGCTTTTTTAAATCTAACAAAAATCCTGTCAGTGATTAAAAATTCTTCACCTGTATCTTCCAGTTCATATGCATGATGTGTCGGGGCAAAACCACGGCTGGTATTCATAGCCGATTCAAGTTTTTCGGAAGAAATAGTGATCCTCGTGGAAGCAGAAGAAACTTGTTCTGTTGTCCCAAGTTGGAAATTTTTTATTTCTTTGGGCAACGATCGTACTACGAACTGATTTGGGTTTTTCGAAAGGGCTACTTTTTGGCCGCAGCGATAAGTATAGGTTGTATTATTGGTGGGCATAATTTATGAGTTTTAGGTTAAGATTTACTTGTATTCATATTTCGATTTCCCAGTAGTTTGGGGTTGCACCGTGTACAATTAAATAAATTATTATCTCTGAAAATAACTAATATTCAATCTTCTTTTTCTTCTTTGACCGGATCTTTAAGTTCAATATCACTTCCAAGTGTAAATGCCCTTGCATTTGCCTCCCGATTCATCCCAGCTGATTGACTTGAATTATGTATCCGAACTTGGCTAAAATCCGCCCCAAATATCCATTGCCTGTCCGCTACCTCGTGTATTTTGGATTTGATTCACTAAAAAAGAGGAAGCTAAGTTAGCTGAGTTGCTCATCGATTTAGTCTGAATCATCTCCTCTTCTAGTTCGCATTTAGCGCATTTTCTTTGAACCAATACTTGAGGAGCCCACTGAATCTCTTTCTCATTTCCGCATTTTTCACATTTTCGTTGTATAGTTTGTGTTGGCATTCTCATCACCTGTTCTGCTACTCGATCTGCTTCTTGCTCATATTTGTCATTTGGAGCATTGATTTTTAATTTAGGTTGGATTACTGAAGATGTAGGTGGGAGAATAGATATATTTTGAAAATCACTCAAACCCCCATAACTATGATTAGAATTTTCATCACCACTGGCTATATTTTTCGCTTTGGAATCGAAATGAAGGCTTTCACTTTCCCTAGCACTGTCTTCTTTTTCTATCTTGATATTAGTAAAAGAAGAACGCTCATTTTTATTTCCTGAAGCAGGCGCTACTTTATATATTTGTGCAGATTGCATTACTGAACTATATGCTTTTTTATTAAATTAACCATCTAGTCCAAGTAGCACTAACCTTAGTGCTTTTGCATATGATTTCAACTCAAGTTTTCTTTCTGCTGCATCTACCTTACTTGATTCACCCGCACAACTTCCTCCTTTTTTATAATCAGCTTCATTGCAATTTAGAGGTGGCTCGACTGTAAAAATACTCATCCCTCTTCCTGATGCATAACCACCTAGCGAATACCCAGAAGGTGAATCACCACTCCAATATGCTGTATCAAGATCTCCAGATTTTCCGACATTTCCTGCAACAGATGGATGATCTTTTCGCGCTTGAATTTGGTCTTTAGATACGGGTTTAGGTTCTCCTTCTCGATTGGCAACATTTCTTCCTTCTCTACCAGTTATAGAATCAGTAGATTTGTCTATCTCTTTAGCAGTTCTTAATGACAGATTTTCATCAGCTTTCTTTGCTGACTTTCCACTTGCTTCAGCAAGCTCAAAATACTTTTCGTGATAAAACCTCTTCTCTAATTCTTGCATTTTCAGTTTTCCTTCTTCAGTATCTTGCCTGTCAGGAGCAACACTCATATAAGCCATGCCTTGGGCATATTGTCTTGCCTTCAGATCAATCTTTGATTTTTCTGCATCTGTAAGATTTCTAGGATCGTAAAATACTCCACCTGCACCTGCCCTCCAAGTCCCATGAACACTGATAATTCTTTCTGGTTTGAATCGCTCCATTAAAGACATTAAGAGAATGTTTTCAGTTAAAATCGGCTTTTGCTCAGTAACACCTTTAGCTGCACCTTTCACATCTGTTGGAGCGGCTAGAGGCCTTCCTTTAGTATCTGTGGAAACATCACTTAATGATTTGTGCGGTTCAGGAAAATTACGATTCGTCGCTGTCCCTAATTGTCTACGACGAGCTTTAACATTATCTGGAAAAAGTTCTGGAACTAAAATTACAGAAAACAAAGGTAATTCTGGATGTATTTTTTGACTGCCTTTCTTTAGGTCTTCAATCATATGATTGACAACTTCTACACCCTGAACTTCTGACCCGTGTACTCCTGCAATAACTAATGCACGTCTATTTGTAGTTCCTTGGAAAAAGTGAGCTTTAATTGGTTGCTTTGGCATCTTTTGAGGACCAACAGTACCACTATTTTCTACTAATTGACCTCGCCGTATTTGTTGTGCCAGCCAAAGATCATCAGTTCTTCCAGCAAGAAGTTTTATCAATTCTTTGTCTACATCAGTATCTGATTGAGCAGACTGAACATCACTTTGAGACAATCTTGTAAGTAAAGATTCTAAAGAAGAATCCACCTTAAATGAGTCTCGAATAGAATCTGACAATTCACTTCTTTGAATTAAAGATGATGTATTTCCTAATCCTATTCCTCCATTTGTATTTGATGAATTCTGCTGAACAACATGCGTCAATTCATGAGCCAATAGTTTTCTTCCATTCGCAGAACTTGGACTATACTGTCCTCTATTAAAATAAATATCATTGCCTACAGTAAAAGCCCTTGCATTTACTTCTTGATTCATTCCAGCAGAGCGATTATCATTATGAATCCGAACATTACCAAAATTTTCCCCAATTCTAGATTCCATGAAAGTCTTAGTGGTGGAATCCAATGATTGCCCTCCTCCTTTAGTGTTCCGAATTTGGTTCATTAATCCATTCGATGCGACACCTTGGCCACCGCCATTTGATTTAGTCTGAATTACCTCATCTTCATTTTCACACTTACTACATTTTCTTTGAATGGCAATTTTAGGAGCTTGTGTTACCTCTTCTTCATGACCACAACTCTTGCATTTAAGTTGTACAGACTGAACTGGCATTTGCATCACTTGTTCAGCTACTCTATCCGCTTCTTGTTCGTACTTGTCATTGGCAGAATTGATTTTCAATTTGGGTTGGAGAGGAAATGATGAAGTGGGCAAAATCGAAATAGATTTGAAATTAGATAACCCAAAACTATTGGGAGAAGTCTCTTTTTGTCCTTCAACTCTATTAAGTTTAATAGACTTCTGAGAAATGCCATCTTTTTGTCTTAAAACTTTATCGCTATCCGCTGAAACATGACTAGCATTAAAATTCCCATCAGATGACTTTTGAGCACTTTTTGTTTGTTGGTTCAATTGAGCTTTCACAATTTCATATTAGGGGAATTCTTAAAAAGTTAAGGCTATTCCGGCCATACCTTTTACTTCTACCATTCCTTTTTTATCTACACTTATTGGGACACCAGCTTTTATTGAAAGATTCTCTAAAATATTAAATGTCAATTCGGGCGTTACTTTTCCTGATATTCCTTCAGACTTTATTACCATATTCGTCAATACGCCTGCTGAAAACCTCTTATTAGGAATATACATAACACTTCCATCAAGTGACAATTTCGGTGTTTTTTTAGGACCAATTTCTCCTTTTGCGGATCCTCCTAATTCTAGCTTTTTATCAAATAAAGTCAATTTACCACCAACTTTTATAAAAGCTTTCCATGAGTCAGCGACAGCAGGATCTCTAGGAAAGATAAGCTTCACTCCCCCTGCAGCAAAAGCCTCCTTCTTTTTATCTGTTGATTTTGCTTTTCCTTTTACTTCTGAAGTTACTTCCCTATTTTCATCTGTCGTTTTATCTGAAGCTTTTACAGTTACGCCCTTAGCCACCTCTTTTTCTCCTGACACTGTTGTAGTCCCTTCTGTTTTACCAGTTGAAAAATCAGTTTCTGTTACTACTTCTACTTTTGTTTTTGAAACTGGAGCTTTTTCTTTTTATCCCCATCTGCTTTTTGAATTCCGATTCCTTGACTACTCCCTTGCTGAATAGTGTGTGTCAATTCATGTGCAAGTAATCTCTTACCTTCTTTAGAACTTGGAGCATATTCACCTTGATCAAAATAAATATCTTTACCTACTGTAAATGCTCTAGCATTAATCTCTCGACTCATTTCAGAAGCACGATTTCCTGAATGAATCCGCACCCTACTAAAATCAGCACCTATTCTGTTTTCCATAATCGATCGTGTAGTGGAATCTAGTGCTTGTCCATTCCCTCGCGAATGGCTTATTTTATTAGTCAAGCCATTTGAAACTTGCATTCCTGAATTTCCATTCGTTTTAGTTTGTATTTGTTCTTTCTCTTCGCACCTAGAGCATTTCCTTTGAATACTTTGATCTGAAATGCTCACTACTCGGTCTGCTATCCTATCAGCTTCTTGTTCATATTTATCACCAGGTGAATTGATTTTCAACTTAGGTTGAATTGAACCATTATTTCGAGAAAGGATAGATACAGATGAAAAATCTCTAACCCCTAATGCATTCCCCTCTGAGGTTTTCTCGTTCTTTTTATTTTTGTAATCCGAACTAAGCTCCGACCGCATTAGCGGAATTAAATCTGAAGACCGAGAGCTTGATTTTTGATGTTCAACTTTAAACATAATATGGCAATTTTTTGTGCTCTATTATCAAAAAAGATATGAAGCGATTTAACAATCTAAACCTTCAAAAACAAAAAAAGAGTAAATCAAACATATAGCCGATTTACTCTTTTTTTAAAGTGCATCCGGGACTCGAACCCCTATGTCAAATTTAATTACAATTGCTATCATTCATCATATCGATGTTTTCAAACATGCAACTAAACATAGCTGACATATGCAACCACATTGCCTAGTTCTCCAAGGAGAACATCATGATTATACACGATTACAATATGAGAAAAATATGTCAATTTACCAAATAAATTAGGCGCAAAATGATGGTTTATTTTAAATATAAAAAAAAGAGGAATTACACGGAGATAAAACAGAGGATTCACGGAGAATCACGGAGAAAAATTCAACATTCAACATTCAACATTCTACATTTTACATCCTATAATCCAATCTATAAATCGTCAACATCTAACCATGCAAACCTTAAACCTTAAACCTTATATAAAATATCCCCCACTATATCTCAAAAAGATGCAAAGCATCAAATATCTCCACCTTATCAACTATTTATCTCTTCATTCAACTTTTAACTTTCAATTATTAATTATCGTTCAACTCCCTTCAACATTAAACCGCAACTCCACAGACCTAGGAGCCTCAATCGCCGAAGCATTTTTCGCCGCCACTACATTATTAGAAACCAACCACTGTTTAAATTCAACTTCTTCATTTTCAGGATGCACATGAATTCCAACATCAAAATTATTTTGAGCCAATTCGGACTTACCACATATGATATTTTGATTGACTAAAATCCTTTTACCAAACTCACCCCAAACTCTGATTCCTTCAATATAGACTTGATTTCCTGTTCTTCTCCCATCAATTCCTCTTTCAAGATATATGCTGTTATTTTCTATGCACAAGTTTTTGCTATTCCCTGCAAAAATTCCATAACGCTCAGTATTTTGAATAAATGGTGGTAAGAAAACACAAATATTATTATTCTGAATATTGACGTTATCTGTCAACAACCTTCTATCTCTAATATCCGGATTTTTGTTGCTACTTAAACCTACATGAATCCCTTCTAAAAATCCTTCAATATTATTATCATTTACTCGAATGTTTACTGCCCTTTCTCCTCCAACTGTTATTGCTTTTGAAGAGAATGAGTAATCAAATACAGAATTGATAATTGAATTGAATGCCCTGTTACTTCTCAAAAAATCATTTTCAAAAAACAATCTATTGGTAAGCATTTTGATAAAATCAGATAAATCTCGATCAGATCTCACATCGACTGAAGCATTCTCAGAAAGTAATGTTCTCCATGCAGTCCTCACACTAGAATGTGGTCGGTAAAATATTATTCTTTCATTTTCAAGCGTAACTTGGTCTAGCGTTCTGCTCTGATTAAAAGTAGCTTCTGGCATCAACCATTTTCTAACTTGAGCTCTAAAAAATTTGTCCCGATAAAATGTTTGCCGAAACGGTTCATCTAAGATTGGATGAGTCGATAATTCATTCTTTACGATTGTAGCGCTTTTTACATCAATAAGTAGGATTCCTTGCTGAAGATAACCCACTTGAAATCCTGAATTTTCAACACGAGCAACACAGTCAACTAAACTTGATTTTATTGTCAAACAAGATGAAGCTCTCCTGCTATAATGCCCACACTTAAAATTTACAAAATCGATATCAACAGTAGCACAATCATAAATACTTACTGTGCCTTGAAGATGATAGTTTGGAGATTCGGTACCGAAACCTACTATTTGGGATTCAATATAAAAATCCCGAAGTTGTATACTTTTACAATGATTAAAAATTAATGCTGATTCAGAAGAAAGTGAAATAATCCGAGTACCGAAACCACTTCCTATCAACTTCAAATTCCCTTTACGAGAAATCTCTTTCGGACTTCGCAGTATATAATCTCCAACTTCGAAGCAAATCATAGCATCCTCTTCTATACCTATTTCATCAAAAACACTTTCCCAACCTGGTTCTGGAGCGACATGATACGTGCAGCATTTACCAGACTCACCACTTTCTGGCAATTCTGTTAAAGGCGGAAATTCAGGTCTACAATCTTCGATTTCAACATTGCCATCCGCTAATCCAGTGACTAGCCCAAGTTTGCAATAATGATGCACGATACCTAAAGGTGCTTCTCTGTCTAATATTTCGATTTCTCCCGTCAATGATCGAGCAGAAAAAACCCAATAATCTCCTATTTTGAATTCAGATCCTGAAAACTCAATTTCTATTCCGTCTTCTAATTGAAACCCTGTATCAGCTACTATATCAGTAGTTGCATCAGGTCGTTGATTGCTTATATCCCACCTTCTGATCTTTGGCAAAGTCTCATTCATATGAGCTGCAACATCGGTATCTAAGGTTAGAATTGTGCCTTCTACTTTTAATACCTGGGCAAATGTACCTGCATTATCGACATCCAAATCAGTTTCCTCACTGGAAATCTCAATCCAGTCCTGTTGCTTTATTTTGAGAATTTCGTCTTTACCATTTTGCTGTAGATCTATTTTAAAGACTTGTCCCGCTACATCAAAAAATTCATTAATTCCATAAGCATATGCAGCATTATCTCTGGACCATTTAAAAGATGGAGTTCCAGAAACATCATGAATTTCAACTCTATAAAGATGATTTTCAAGACCAAGAAAACCTCCACTTTCTCCTAGTTGACATGGATCGATAGGATCATCAGGAACTACTAATCTTGTTGTCAATCTTCCATTTGACACCTGGATAAGATTATGCCAATCTTCTATTTCATCAATACAATCTACATTGCCCACACCTGGTAAGACCTTCACTTGAGCAATCACCTTTGACCTTGTATCTGTATCTGGTCCTCCTAAAGCTACTTCTCTTAAATCCGATTCTTCGATTGGAGTTATATGTCTTTCCCAAACATCAAGATAAAGAAGATCTGTTTGACCACCTACAGGAGTATATTCGATAGGTTGTGGAAAATCTGGTTGATCAGAAAATAGCAATAATCTACGCAAATAAGGATGTGAATCACCTGCTAAAGATGACACATCTTCATTGACTCTCAATTCGCCATTTCCAACACTCGAAATTTGACCTATTATACCTAGACTATTTTCATCTGTTATGATCTGTATCCACTGACTAACTTCAAGCTGGACACCATCTATTTTGGTATCATCTACCGATATATCTCCACCTGCAGCAATAGCATTAATTGGCAATTTAGATGAAGGCGATGTTTCACACAAAAGCCCTCCCACATAAAAGCGACCACTTGCAATTAACAGATCTTGTAAGGCTCCACCAGGATGAAGGATTTGATATCCGCTATCATGTATAGGAGCGCCACATAGCCCTATAGTATCTATTGTCCGAGTTTTTCGTTGATGAGAAATGATAGATATAAGTTCATTCCAATCAGAATCAAGTTGTACTCGACCTTGTTGTTTCAACACTCCATTGTAGTGTCTTCTCTTTGCTTTCAAACCTGTAAGGCGACTAAAATCTCCCTTCATAAAAATTGATTTTAAGTAGTGTATATGATACCTGCTTCTAGACCTAGTGGCAAGTATTCTTCAAGTACTATATTAAGATTTGCTTCTCTCATTGGTTGCTGTAGGTAATTGAATACTCCCATTTCTGAACTATTGTCTCCACCAGTTGTAATTTGCTTTGGAGTAGCATTTCCAAGTTGAGCGTAAGCATGATGACCATAAGTACTTTCATTGAAAACAGGAAATAACCAATTGAGAATTTGGTCTTTTACTTCTTGTTTTCTAGCATTACTTATTGGTCCTGTTTTTTCTAATTCTTTTATTTGTGTCTGCACCTCTAATTCTGGTTGACATCGATAACGGCGAGGAGTTCTCGATCCTGGCTTGACATATGAAAACCTAACACAGCCAAATTGTCTTCGACTGATATCCAAAAGATCCATAAATAGAGTATTGCTAGCATCTAATGATTTAGCTTCAACTATTCCATATATGGTTGAGTTTTGAACAATCAATTGACCTCTTATGTGCGTTATTGATTGGTCTTCTTTATGATCAATTATACTTTCTTTAATTGCTAAAGAAGCATCCTCAGAGTCTATAATTATATGACTACAAATTGATCGGTTCAGCTCAACATTTAAGATGCCATTCTGCTCTTCCGCTTCAAATCCATCATCAAAAACTAATGGCATTGTTGCAGGATCAAAAGGCGCAAGTGTACAATGATCAATTCCGCAACTATTTAAATTTCCATTGAGAACTTTCACTCTCCCTTCTACAAGCAAGCCATTCATTTCAAAACTTCCACTGCTCGCCGAACCTAAAGGGGTTGTACCTTCAATATCAATATTCCCCAAAAGGTGAGGTCTCAAGTCTTCTGGATTGAAACTACCCACTGGTCGATGTTTCAATGGTAGATTATTCGGATCATCTTTTATTGGCCAATCTGCGGCTATGATAAATAATCGTTGCCCTTCTCTTATTTGGATATTCCATGTATCCAGAATATCTTTTATGTAAGTACGATTATCCATTATTGTGATGAGCCCAACTTCTTTTACATTCACTGGATTATTCCAATCATCAATAGCATTTTGCAATTCTGTATGTATGGTTTCCCCCTGAACAGGCAAATGGGATTTGCTCAATCCGACATGCCAATCAAATTCCAATTCTTCCAACTCACTCAATGAAAATTTTCTATCATAGGGTCCTCCTCCTACATCGCCACTAAAACCATAACTATAATTTACCGCTAATTCTAAGACCGATGCAGGATCAGAAAATGTGATTCTACCAAGTACTGGATCGACAGCTGCTATTATAGCTCTTGGAATAATTGTAATCGTTCCATCTGCTTCATATCTATTATAATTCTTTATTTGTGGTGGCAGCCTCCAAGTACTTAAATTGCATATTGTAATTTCTTCTATAGGTACAGGTATATTACTACCATTCACATAAAGTTGAAAAACAGGAGGATATTCTTGATCAAAATAAACATATTCAGGAGTTTCTCCATTGACAATTGCTTGTCTGGCATCTTCAAGTTCATCGTGTAAATTTCTTCTTCTCAATAATCCTTGAACATTGATTTCTTCTGCCAGATGAACTATATCTTTTTCAGTTTGTGGGTTATTAAACAAATTTGTATTCAGACCAAGTTGACTAAAAGTATATGCCGCATCAGGAATTCCAAGTCCTGATGGAATCAATCTTGCATCACAATATTTCATAGGATAGCTCTCTAAACGCCAGAGAAATATCCCAATATTCATTATATTGTATAATCCACCTTGAGTCTCAATATTTCTGACGTCAATCGTATGGCTTTGTTTATCAAATGCTGTATTGATCAAATCCAAATTGTTCATTTGTCGAAGATCTGGCGTAACGGTATTGTGCAATCTGATATGATTCAAATTTTGAGTCGTTGACAATAATTGAAAAAACTCTACAACTTTTGATCTCCACCCAGAAATATCTAAGGCTAGTTGTTCTAATACTAGGACTGTACCTTTTCTCCTTCTATAGGCCAGGGTATTTGCGATATATGCCCTTCTGCTATAGACAGAAGCATCTTCAATCTCGTGAACTCCCTTGACACCTAGTAAATCTCCTATGTAAGGTACCACCCATTCATCACAAGTCTCAATAAACCAATTTTCATATAATTGAGTGATGCTGTCCTCTACATTCCCTCCTTCTCTTGCCAGTAATTTCACAAAAGACTCTAAAGGTTTACCATTCTCCTCATCTATAACTCGATAATGAGCAGGTAATAATTCGTACAAATATTTAGTATCTACTTTCATTATTCAAATAAAGTGATGTCAATATTATTTTCATCAATAAGCAATAATTCAGCTGGTTTTATAGCGTCTGATTCCCATTTTGCGATACTGGAAACAAGTCGAAAATGCTCAGCAGAAAATGGATTTTGACCATTCAGTTTATCAAGATCAACAGCTACTACACCTTCTACGGATTGCATCGTGGCTATAATTTCACTTGGCGTAACTACCTGACCAAAAGACCTCGATTCAAAATTGTAATTGGCAATTAGAGATTCTTGAACTGAAGAAATGACTTTGTCCTCCAAATAATCTGGATGAATTTTAATTTTTGCTTTTACATCAAATAAGGTTTCCTCAAACGAGTTGATAACTATAGGATAATTATCATGTCTTGCCCCATCGATTGCATTGGTTAGGTTGTCTTCTAAAGTTGAATCTATTGGCCCCTCATCTGCAGAAGCTACCGTAAGATGTATCGTTCGATCCTCACCTTTCCATAATAAATCTGCTCTTGCTTTACCTATTCCAGCAAAGGCGCTAGTAAAATCTGTATAATCTGAGATCGAAACAATCCTATCTAAAGTTAAGACCGTTAGAGGTGCATTATACCTTATTCTTTCTAACGCTTCTGGATTTTCAGCTCCAGAGGTAGCCATTGGATTTAAAACAGATTTCACGCCCAATTGAGGAGTCATTAATAGTGACAATTGATTAGGTTTTAATATTCCTTCTAGTCCTATTCCTACTCTATATGTTGCAACAATATTTTCTACGCCAGTTGACAATCTTGCTCCGGTTATTCCATCGCCAAATTGGATATATGTAGTGCCATCGTCTTCACAACGAGTAATATATATTCGCTCTTCAGATGATGTATTATAGAAAGTAGATACTTCCTTCCATTTGATATCATCTACCCTCACTTCCAATGTTGTTTCTATTCCCGTTGGAGAAGTAGAAGAAATGTAAGTCAGTGGTTTTTGTTTCAAATAAAATTTCTGGAAAGAAGTTGCCCCATTGCCAGAGCCCAATATTTCTGTTTTTGATTCTCCATGTGTGGCTTGTGCTACATTAGCATTAATCACCACTGTATGGCGGAGATAGACATTGCTTAAAGCTTCCTTTAATATAAGTTGGTCACTGTCGTTTTCTTCAATCTCAATCAACTCGCTCACTATTTGAGGTTGATTTAGAGAAGAAGGCAATTCTACTTTTGAAGAATCATTTCCTTCGATGTATGGAATCAAATCATCAGGACCACTAACAACTGACCCTTCCAAAATTCCATATTTTACAAACCACTTTAATTCGTTATCACTAATTCGTTCGGGGACAGATAGAACCTCTAATAACTCATTTTCTTTCAAGGCAAAAACTACTGTCGAATCATCCAGAACAAAAAGCAGCTCACGATATTGAGAATCTTCTATAAACCCAGATTTCATTATTGTATCACGAGAAGTGACTTGAAGATAACTTGCAATCTCTCCACTTATGATTAATTTTTGACCAATAATTATATGTGGATAGCTTTCGATTAACTCAATTGTAGATCCAAATATGGGTTCAAAAATTGGAGTCTCCGCTAGTTCGAGTTCTTCACTTTGTGTCCAAACTACTGTCTCTCTTCGTTGAAATGTATGAAGATTCTCTTTTGTATCTAATACGATTTCGCTTGATTTTGAGGTTAAAGCAAAATCCGTCCGAGCTGATGCTTTAGCACTATTCGCTTTATACAATTCTGAGTAACCAGGTCTATCAAATAGCAACCAACTATTTGTCAATATTTTTGGATAATATGCATCTAGATATATTGTTTGTCCTACTGATGTTAATGTAATCGGGAAGTTATCCCACTGTGTATCTGTATTACCTCCCTTTCCATTGAAGCTAATTTTTACAGCTTTTGACATAGTTTTAAAATCGGGAGCATTGTACCCAAATAGAGCAGCACGTTGCTTAAAAACATATACTCTAGTATCATTTGCTGGATGAATATTTGGGCTTTCATGACCTAATCCTACTCTCCAGCTTACTTCAGTATGATTATCATCATTACTTATGGAAATATTTTCAATAGTTCGATAATCCCATCTTTCACTTCCTGAATTTTCTAATCTGTGTGAGCCTACCAATAAAATCTTATCTCCAGCTTGCAATTGCAAACTCGTACCTTTCAAATAAATCCTTTTCAGCCCTTTATTAAATTCTTGACTTTGAGTTAATTTTGGTCTAATTTTATTCCATTTAGTCTTGGCTAAAATTTCTTCAATAGTTTCGAATATCTGCGCCTTTTCGTCTTGACCTGGAATACTTTGGACTCGTGTTCCATTCTCAACTTTGGCTTCTGTAGGTGCACCTGGCGATTCCTCTGTCAAAAAAGAGAACCAAGAACCTGCGGCAACTCCAGGTTTAGGTATATAGCTAATATGTCTAGCCAACTCTACCAACGATAACCTTTCTGTTGAAGTCAGAATATAACCCTCATTGATAATCCTTTCATTGTAAAATGTCAACACATCTAAAATCATGGCCCAGACATCCATCAAAGCGATTGTAGAATCATCATCTTCTCTTATCGTAAGATCTTTAAGAAGTGCTGATTCCGAAAGCCCTTTAATCATCGACTCTTTAAACTCACTATGAGTTCCTGTCCGATATAGGATAGTCTCTAGACCGTGGTCATTATGGATTTTAATGGGTGTAAGTTTTTCCACACCTTCACAGCATCCACAGGTATCCAATGTTAGTTTTGAATTGTTCATAAACCGCCGTACATCAAGAAGTTAATTTTTCCATTTTCAGGAAAATTTGGATCATTATCGAGTCTTATTATTTCACTTTCTTTGGGTTGAAGAACCCCATGTTGTTTTTCAAGATTTGCCATCCGACCTAAACGTTTAAAAGTCTTTAATTCTACAGATGCCACTCCATCTACCTCCATTGCCACTTGATATATAGAACTTAGATATACTGGCTGACCAAATGTGAACTTGTCGGGATGAAAGAATCCTAAGGTACCATCGGGCAAATCAAATCTGCTGAATATAAATTGCAATTTCTGTTTGATAGCATTCCTGAAATATCCAGGTTTCACACACGCATTCAGTTCTATTTCTAAAGGCACAAATTGAGGTGGACGAACTTCTAAATCATAACCTGCCATTCGATATTTTTCCAAATGACTATATATTTCATTTTTGAATCGTTGATCAATTGTAAATCCATCTTTTCTATCGATGGTCAAAAAAACCGTGTACCAACTTCCAGTCCATCTGAACTTAGCCAACGCTTTCTGCACTTGCGGATGTAATTCTGTTTTAGCTACATAATCCGCTTCAGTTACCGCTCTTTCTTGAGTTTTGAAGGCTTCTGGTGCAAACTGTTTTACTTCTTCAATCGATTCTGCATTTTGTCCACCTTGTGAAGGTAAAGGATTCCTTACACTGAGAATGCCACTACTATTCCAGTGAATTCTGCCTATAGAATCAGACCCAATATTACCTGATACGCCATTGCCAATTCTATATCTCGCTCTAGGCTGAAAACCTTCTCCAGGCTTCTTTCCCAACACATCATCACCAAATCGAAGTTGAATAGAATCATCCATTTCGATTTCTGCGACGAAATCCTGAGCAAATCTATTACTGGCTAAAAGGTCTCTCTGAGTATTCCAAATTTCTTCATCTTCCTTTAGCGTAATTTCAGGGATTGCCTGATGAGGATCTTGTCGCAACATATTCGATGCAGGTTCAGCAAAATACTCATTATGATCATATGGTGTAGACACTGTAATCCCTGTGTGAGGAAGTAATGGTCTATAATTTTCACTTTCTGGCGCACTACTTGGAATCAGCTCATTATCAGAAAATGTAAAACCATGATCAGCTAAAACAATATTACCTCGGATCACGCTGATATTGTCAATTATAGCACCATCCACTTTTGCACTTATACAAAGCGCAAATGGTAGTGCATCTGCTTCATGCCATTCTATTTCCACCACTTCGATTCCATGAAGTACATCCGTAGTCGTTTCTACCTTTGTCAATCGAATGGCGTGTCGGTGATCAGTATCAGCATCAGCCTCCTCGCCAGTTGTAGGACTCTTCATTTCTTCGAATATCAAGACTTGACCCTCCTCCAATGATAAAGATAGTCCGTCGGATCTAAATACTGTAGCACTCGTAGCACCTCTAGTCAAACAACAAGCTGAATCATCCCATGTATAGAATTCAATTTCATTATGAACCGATAATAACCTCAGATCATGCTTTGATTCAAAGGCTTGGATCTCAGGTTCTTTCTTTACTTTATCCAAACGTGCATCTGATATCGTTACAAGCCCATCTGCTCCCTTGGTAAATAAAGCATTACCTACTTGTAAAACTGCATTATCTGCAACTCCTCCTTGCTCTACTTCTATATATACCCAAGTTCTTGAATTACAACCATCATGTACATGATAGTCTAGTAATCGAGCATGGCGCTTTGCAGAAATTCGTTTTCTTGCTTTGAATAAATATGCTTCTGTAGCAACTGCATCTTGATAATAACTCAAATAGTCACCAGTGTACGCCATAATCTCAACCATAGCAATTTGTAAATCCGCTGCACTTCTTTCATTCCAATCTGGCATTAACAAACTAAGCCTATCCAGCGCTAATCGTCGAAAACTTGAATAATCTTTTGCTAAGTAATTAATTCGTGGATTTGATGTTTTTTCTTCCAAGCAAGTAATGTCTGTTTTACAATCAAAATCACTTGGGCAATTTGCTTTGAAAGAAAAATCGATATTGGACAATTGTGGATCGTATCCTTGAGGGGTACTCAACTCTGTCTCAGAAATAACTAGCCTTAGTGTATAATTTGAAAAATCTCCTGCATTATCCACCGTAATTTGTATCAAATTATCAGTAACCGAAATCGACAAAACATTAATATTTTGGATTCTGACACCACCTTCTATTATAAAATTGGTTTTCTCCAAATCCACTATCCCTACCCCATTTGGTATTCCACCAGGCTCTCCTGGCAATGGATGAAGAAAGTATACCTCAAGCGTCTTTTGATCATTTGAAAACACCTCCAAATAATCAATACCATTAATGATATTATTTTGGCTGACTCTTAGTCGTCTTTCTTGATTTTTACAAAAATATTGCATATGATTTATATGGCTTTCTCGAAGTTTACTTCTTGATTTAATGCTATTCCGATTTCTAAATACTTGATATGAACCCTTAAAGTCGAATCGGTGACTTCAATATTTACATCTCCCACTGCAATCACATCACTCAACCATTCTTGTAATGAACCTTTGACCAAAAATTGGACAGTTGATATCAATTCAACACTATTAGGTTCGAATACTAATTGGTTCAATCCGCTCCCAAATGTTGGACGATTTACTCTTTCGCCTGGTGAGGTAAATAGTACTTGTCTGATCATATCACTAATATGTTCTGATCTATCTGTTGTAGCTGTGCGACCGTTAATTGCGATTCTGTAAGGGAAGTCTATGTTCATTTTAATTTATATTCTATAAATAACAATTTGACATTAATTTGATTTTCTAATATTTATAGAAATGTGAATAATTGTTTTTTCTTTCTTGTGTCTTTAATTCTGATGGTTGCTATTAGGTGAATTCATCAATGTCTTTTTTTTATAAAATTGATAATTTGTTTTCAATCTATATTTCGCCTCGCCGGCTGGGCTTTCATTTTTTTCTTGATAAAAAAGCGAAACAAAAAAATCAAGCCGCTAAAAAGGCTTTGCTGCGATTGCCGCTCCCGCCACCCACAGTTTAGCGGCAAGGCTCTACTCTTTTTAATTTAGTGTCTTCGACAATAGAAGTAATTCATGCGAAACTTAAGTTATTTACATTCCTGTAACTCTGGTTTGAGTTACTGTTATCATTAAAGGTGTTCCATTTGGTGCGCAGATGGCTTGGCTGTCTAATAAAAGTACGGGCATTCCATTCGAAGTGATTCTTGTAGCAGCGGTAGTCCATTGCCCCGTAATGCATGGTAGTGGGCTTCCACCTGGCGTAGTGAATGGGCATCCTGCAATCGTATATGGTGCGGGTTGCATAACTATGGGTTGGCCCATAACTGTAACTCGAGGATTCACTGTAGTAGGCATTGCTTGTCCTGCATGTGCGCACATTACTGTGGCTCCAGCATGTAATAAAAAACCAGGCATTAGATATATTTAGGTGACGACAAATGCGCCGTTATTGATTGTAGTGGTTGGACCAGTCATTACTAGACTTGCGCCTTTGCCATTTTGAATATATATTCCAGTATCATTGACAATTATGGAAGCACCTGTTGGGCTTTTCAGCATTATTCCTCCAGTGGGTCCGGGTAAATCACTGATCATAAAAGTATTTTGCCCCATGGTTTGAAGTACTATGTTTGGAGAAGCTGGAATTCCTGCTAAAGCTAATGCTGGCACCTCTGCAGCCGAACCCCAAAAGCCACCTGTCCAAATGGGGTAATCTGGATTTCCTGCTTCAAACTCTACCCATACTCCCGATCCAATGAGCGGAACAAAGTAAGCACCCATTTGTATGCCAGCCATCGGTACACAAGGCATTGCCCAACTCGATAATCCTAAGCCTAAGACATCTGGAACTTGTATCATCAATCTTCCTCTTTGTTCAGGGTCGATATTGTTGAGAACTAAGCCTCTGTATTTACCATAATATTGTCCTGCCATATTTTAAAGATTGAAAAGATTGTGAATTGGGAAAGATCGCAAATTCAGAAAGATTGTGAATTCAGAAAGATTGTGAATTGGAGAGATTGTGAATTGGAGAGATTGAATAGATTCATATTTTGTAACAATCTTTCCAATTTTCTTCAATCTTTCCAATCTCTTCAATTTTCTTCAATCTCTTCAATCTCTCCAATCTTTTTTATTTCTTTCAAACCGGTATTCTTGGAAGAGTAGATACAAGACCATTTCTTGTGAGTGAGAAATCTTGTGTATATTCTCCTGCTTTTATGTTGTGCGTAACACTTTTCACATAATACAATCCATTAAAAGCCTCCCCTACTCCCCTAACTCCAACCAAGCCTCTTGCTTTCAGAATATGACCATATTTCACAACATTTAAGGAGCCATTTCCTGTCACAGCATCGGCAGTTTTGGATGCCTCAGCTAAACCTAAAGCAATAGCCTGAACTGGATTTAGATTCGCTGTATTCCTCATTATTGGAAAATTACTTGGAAATGGTGGTATCAATCCAAGTGGTGGATTCAGCGGACCTATGCTAGGAATCGGAATTGGGATTGGAACTTTCGTTTCTTCGTTTTGAATAAATACTATTGGAATAGAACTTGAGTCTCCACTAAATGTAAAATTTATTGATGTTACATTTGTCAATCCGTCCCAGTTGGCATTTAGTGCAGGTTGTGGTACTCCTATCTTTATCTCCGGCCCCCAATATGCTTTGTTTGTACCTGGTACTGGGCCTGGTGTAATGTAAAATACATAACCGACATCGGTTGCCAATTTATTGACATATGCTATGTCAGTGCCTTGATGTATAGGGATTCGTTTAGTTGGTATCGGGATGTCCATAAATAAACTTGGGATCACTATGGGGATCATTCCGAATGGTGCATATTTTGCTACTATCAATGCTACTCTTGCTTCAGCTGGCATAGCAGGATAAGGAATTCCTGTAAAATCAAATATTCCCATTACCGCTGTAAGATCAGTACCTTTTATACTCAAAACAGAGGTTCCAGCTTGTAGATCAGGAGAATTCGTCTGTTCTGTAATGACTCCATCCATCAATACTTCTTGTGACCCATTCACATTAGCAATAATAATGACGCGAATAAAAGGTCCTACTTGTCCCAACAACAGCAGTAAGGCATTCAACAATAAATTGCTATTAAATGCAAATGTCAATTCAAAACCGCTCGGGCTACCAGAGGAATTTGTGACTGTCACATTTGACAAAACATCGACAATAGCTTTGGGTACAGGTATGGGTACAACTGGCCCAATCATTAGTGATAATATAACTTTTCCTCTTAACATGTTTCTATTAGAGTCCCGCTTTTTTAATTTATTTATTTTAAAATAGCTGCTACACCAGCCTGATTTCTAAAATCAGTCTGGTGTAGCAGCTATTTTAAAATCCTGAAATACCTCTTCCTTGTGGGATGCGCAAAAATCTGCCAGTAGATTCTGTAAGCTCCTGTGGCTTCATGGCTAAATTTGCATCAGCTAGTTGCCAAAACTGTTCTGGATCAATCAAATATTTAGCGGTGATATTATCCAATCTTTCCCCTTGTCGAACGATGTGATTCTGACTGCTAAAATAGTGTTCAGGTTGAGGTACAAATCTTCGTTTTAAGTAAACAACAGGCTCATTTTCCTTTCCTTCAAATATCGCTGTTTTGACATGATGATATCTGCTCGTAGGTGGAAAATTGTTGGTTTTTAACTGTCCAGATTTGATTAATTCTTGAATAGGATCCATAGTTATATTTCGTTTATGCCAAGTGCTCCAAGCGAACCTGATTTGTATTTACTGGCTAATTGTTCTTTTTGTTGGTGGTAAGCTAAATATAGACTTCCTCCTTTATGATCAAATCCCATATCATCCACTGTCATCACTTTCATGGCTAAACTTATCTTCGCCCTTATCGGATTTAGATTGACATCGAATGCTTCTTCTATGACAGAAAATGTAGAGAACTGAACTGGCATGGCTCGATTTTTACTCCAGATAAACAATATCAATGGACCTTCAATAGGGATGATCTCAAGAGAACCAGAATTTGCTAAATTATTGTTGCTTATCATATCGCTACTTTTAGGATATATGATGGTTTCTAAGATCGATAGAGCAGATTGCAATCCATCACTTATAGCCTGTTCATCTTTGGCTTCCAAAAAATCTGTAGCATCCAAATCTATATCCAAGGTATATGTCTCTTCTGGTGGCCCTGTCAATCGCAATGCATCCGTCTGCTCTCCATTTGCCAATCGCTTTGGTGTAAGCGATCGCGAGATACTTTCTGGATTATACTGCAAAGGGATGATCTTCTGGACTGCTGATGTATGCGGGTCTAAGAGGACGATACCGCCCTTTAATATTTTTGGAGATAGAGGGGATGATGGCATAATACTTCAATTTTAATTTTCAAAGACAATGAAAATTATTCTTTACTAAGAGTTTCTTCTCTTAATCCAATATTTTAATATTAATAATATCAAATATTGTAAGGTCACAATTCCTGCAAATTACGTTATACTCATCTGAAATTTATTTTATAAATAATTGTTCGTAAACCAAATTATTTTTAGTGTCAAATTCAGCACTGAGTAAGTTTTTTTTTATGGCTGTAAAATCGTGTTGCTCCAATTTATTCAATAAAGAGGTACAATCCAGTTCTTGTCGCTATTTATTTTTATCCATTTTACATGAATAAGTCCATAAAATCAGAGTTGCAATTATAGTATGATCAGTATGAATATTGCATTCTACATTAATTATATTAACTATCAAGAAAATATTTATTCATTATCCATCCCTGCTTACCTTTTAGTTTACCAGACAAGACTTCAACTTTCATCCAGCTAATTCCTTTTCTGATTATTTTAACTTTAACACCTCTAACCAGTTTACCAATTAGAGCCTTTTCAGCAGGATCCCTTTTGAGATGAACTTTATTAGTATTAACTTCTCCTTTAATAGATTCCGGATGTTGAACTACCATCGTTGTAGTTCTATTTCCTAAAGCACTTACATTGCTAGGTTCCTCAGCAAAAGATTGCTTTTTGGATGGTGGCCCATACATCTTAAAATAATAGAGAACTCCAGATCTAGAAAAATCTTCAAGGGAAATATAATCAGAACCTGATGTCAGTAAAGATAAAGCAAAGTGAAAATGGTAGCCGCCAAATGTGGCTTTAGGATCATCTCTTTCAGAACCTATTGCTATCCCTTGTCCAATCTTTGGATTTGCGTATTTATTAATACCATATTTCTTACTTAGTTTTTCTTTTGTTTTATCTGGCAATCCTGACCACTTTTTTATTGCATCTATCCGACTGAGCTTTTTTCTGTATTGCCTTCTCATTATTCTAATATAAATTTCTCCAGACATTTTCTCAGTAGTTGAAACAGTCCCTCCAGGTAAACCATAATCCCATTTATACCTTGATGGACTAGTAAACTCATCCGTAGTACCTCTTTTATTAGCAGCAACAAACGATTTATACCCCGCTGCATTGGCCCCCAACATTTCCAAACAAGCATATCCACAGTCATTACTTAAGTCAACCTCTTTTTTCGTAACCCTATCCAACATTTGGAATTTCACTAGATTCCTTGGTTTTGCTTTTGAATTTTTAGGATGAGGTACAGCAAGTTTAGCAGGCAATATCTTTATTTTTGCCTTTGAGTTTAACTTGTCCAATACTTTATTGGATTTAGCAATATTGGAGCTTTCTGCCCAAGCATTCCGTGTGTGGTCATCTACTGCCATTTTTCCATCATCCGAAACTCTATCATATTTCTTCCCTTTAATTTTTGTATAAAATTGAACGGGAGAAGATGTACTAAAAGTTGACGAAGCTTTTGACGAACGAGATAAATTGAGTGATTCACCAGCATTAGCCTTCTCAGCAAATTTAATTGCTTCATTTTCTAATTTGAAATCCTCGCTGTTTGTAGCATCCACACCAGAATATCTATTCTTTACTCTACCTTGCCTTTGTTGTTTTACATGGGCCAATTCATGGCTTATTATTTTTTTCCCATTCTTAGAAGTTGAGTTAAAGGCGCCAGGGGCAAAATGAATTTTATTTCCTTGAGTAAAAGCAGTTGTATTCATTTGCTTAGCTACTCTGGAAGACTTTACAATCTCAATATTAGAAAAATCTTCATTAAATGATGACTCCATTTTTGACCTAAAATCATCCTGCAATATTTTATTTCTTCCTGAATTTGGTACTATTTCGGTTCGACCAAAGTCAAATCCAAAAGGAATATAATCATTTTTTTTTTGACTCTTTGAAAAATTTAATTCACTTCTGTTAGATGAGCTCCCATCAAAACTAGAATTGACATCATGAATACTTCTATTAGATGAATTCAACCGTTCTCTCACTCTACACTATTTATCCCACTAAAAATTCCACTTGCAATATCACTACCCACTTGTCCTGTCTTTGGCTGATTATTCAATTTCATTTCTCCCCCATTCAGCTTCCTATGATAACCACTATTCATTAATCCATCTGGCAAACCTCCGTTAGATATCATCGTCGAAAGATGCTCTTGCACAGCCGCATTTAAGTCTGCTTTATTTAGATAATCGAACCCATCTAAAACGATTCTTTCAATGTAAATTTCTATATTATTATCCTGCATATTAAATTAAGGACTCGGATGGACTCATATGCTTTTCTAATTTGACATATTCGTTTTTCGCAGCATAATGTATATCAAGCATGCTAACTGGTTGATTTTTATTAGCAGCTGCGAAAGTGGCATTCAATGCGATGTTGCGGATATTACCCCCTGCCACATTAAGGTTCGCTAATTTATGGATACTGAGATCTTTCGTTGGTGTTTGATTTGGAAATATTCTATTCCATATTTCGCTTCTCATTTGAGCATCTGGAAATGGAAATTGTATCACAAAACGAATCCTCCTTAAGAAAGCAGTATCTAAAGCACTTCTCATATTAGTTGTCAAAATTGCTAGACCACGATATTCTTCCATTTTTTGTAGGAGATAACTTACTTCAATATTCGAATGTCGATCATGGCTGTCTTTCACTTCACTTCTTTTGCCAAAAAGTGCATCTGCTTCATCGAATAATAAAATTGCTCCACTGTCTTCTGCTGCATCAAATATCTTTTTGAGATTTTTTTCTGTTTCTCCTATATATTTATTAATTACCTGGCTCAAATCTACACGATACAGGTCTAAGTTCAAGGCATTAGCGATCACTTCTGAAGCCATGGTTTTCCCAGTGCCACTCTCTCCTGCAAACAATGCACTTATGCCCAAACCACGATTACTTTTACTGCTGAATCCCCAATCGTAATATACTTTTTGACGATGCTGAACATGGATGCAGATTTCTTTCAAAACATCTTTTTGAGCAGCTGGCAATACTAAATCATCCCAAGTGGCAATCGCTTCAATGCGCTGAGCTAGGCTGGATAGATTTGGTCGAGTATAATTACAACAAGAACTCCATAATTCTTCTTTTATTCCAACGGAACCAGGGATGATAGTTTCTTTAGAAGTGGTATTCGCCACAGCTTTTTGAGCCAGATGAGAAATTGAATGACTATCCAAATTAAACTGTGTAACTAGTCCTCCCAATTCTCCATTCAAATTGTCAGCTGCACTTCCTAATTGTTCTTTCCAAAGCAATTCTTGCTCCTCTCTTAAAGGTTTGTCAACATTTATATTTTGAACCAATCGATCGATATCTGTAAATCTATATTCAGTGGATATAATTACAATACCTGATATTTTACCTAATAAATATTTCACATGATTCACCCTAATTTGATCTTCTTCATTCATGTCGCTGCCGTCCAAAAACAATACATATTGATTCAGCATTACCTCCCTATTCCAAAGTTTTACAAGGCTTGTCAATTCCTGAAAATTCGTAGGTAATAATTGTAAAGGCAAATAGTAAGCAGTCAGATTAAAATTAGTGAAAATCGTCGAAATTATTGCCTTTTGATCTTCTTTACTGTTGCCATGCAATTGGATTATTGGCGTCAATCCTTCGTGTGACGGATTAGACAAATGACCTGTAATTTCTTCTGCTAATTTTCTATGTGAAGCGACGAGTCCAGCATTTGAATTCATGACAGAAATAAAAGGTATCAATCTACTGTCCAAGCTATCAATACCTGTCAAGTAATGCAGGATTAATTCATCGATGTTGAATGAAGAACTTGTCAGAACATCGTTCTTATTAAGATTGATTAATTGCCAATATCTTAATGCCCCATCAGGAGTGATGGCTGACCAATGTGCATCCTCAAAAAGTGAAAGTACAAAACTAATTGTAGGCATGGGACTATTAACATTCTCTTGAACTTTCGCTATTAATTTCCCAAGAGAAGCATCAAGTTCAATTCCAACACACAAGAGCAAAATATTCTTTTCGAATTGACTGAGTTGGAACAATTCTACCAGAGATTGTAGTCTCGTCTTTATTGTGAATTCTTGTTCAATCTGATTTAAATCCAATATCGCCTTATCTATTAGAGCATTGTCATTCTCATTCTTGTTATCAGCCAAAGATTTTTTGTAAGACAATACTTTTGCCTTCACGACATTGACTTCTGCAATGAGGCAGTTTTGATTTATTGTCATCCAATCTTCTCTAGTCATATTGGTCATGAAATATTAATACTAGGTCCAATGTATAGGCCTAAATTATTTGATTCTAAAGGGCTTTCTGCGCCATCTACCTGAATACGAATCAGGTAATCTCCTTCTTCAATATTAGATATTGGGAAAATAATAGAATCTGAAGAGGTCAACGGTGGTTCCCAAAAACTAGAAGGCAAAATAAAACTATATGATCTGGGATCTGGACCTATTTTATTTAACAATAGCATGATTCTTTGATCACTAAACACTGTCGGGCTTACATCTAATTCCAAATTAGCAGAGGTTACTATACTACCATCAAGCACAATATCAGCAACACTCTCAGCCTCAATCGATGGGCTCAAAACAAAAGAATGCAAATTGGATTCTGCTCCTTTCCTATCAGTCGGCGGAGTGCCCATTTCAATAAAATGAACCACCTGTAATCCTAAAATTCCAGCTCGCAAGGTGTTAGGGATAATTAAACTGACTTCTGTATCGCCTACATCTGAATCTAGCGGAATAAAAAGTTCTCCATTTATTGAAACTGCAATAGGGTCTCTTTTTAACTGTCTTCCTCTTATCACCAGTCGATGTCCCACAATAATTCTTTGATTAGCAAGAATTGGTTCATTTGCTGCAGTTTGGGATAATATCTTTTCAATTATCGGTTGTTTAAAAGGAATCGTATAAAACACTCGCTGTTTTACAGGAAGTGGATTCCTTGTCGACTTATTGCTTTCTATGATCACAACAGTTGCTTGATATGCACAGCATGGTCGATAGCTAGTCTGAAAAGCTGTCCACAATCTGGACATTTCTTCCGTATTTATATTTTCATTTGTAATCTTAATCTGCTCTATCTGTTCAGCAAGTTCTGAAGTAGCTAGGGCTAGCAGATTTCCTGGCAACCGACCTCCTGGATTATCAGCAGTCGCTGCTGTAAGTGACGTACGAATTGCTTCACGAGAAAGAACTGGATTTTCATGCAATAATTGCATTCCATAGCCAAGAAGTATTTCTGAATGTAGTTCACTTTCACCAAAAGCAGTCAACAAATAATGTAGGTTTAGTGCAAGCGGAGGATTGTTGATGATATCTCCTCTTCCGCTTCTCGAAGGAAAGCCCAAATTCATCAATCCTATATTTGGAGTGACACGATACATGAAAATATTAAGCTGAGAATTAACTCCTCCTCCAGATGAGTCCACTTGCCCTGGCGGAAGGGAAGTCACACTTATCGCAGATCCAATAGCTGATGCTACATCACTATCGATCAAGCCATCATTCAATAAATCCTTCAATATGTGAGTGACAGACGCTATGCCTAATGCTGAGCTCATTTTTATTTATTCTCTCTTTCTTTAAGAAATTGTTCTAATGACTTTCCTGAACTATTCTGTTTTCGAGTATTCGATTGTTTAATTGGGCTTTGTTTTACTGCTTTAATATCGATCCGTCCGATTTGAATTTTAATAGTTGGCGTACTGTTTCCATTTGGTGAGCTACTATCCTTTACTTGCTCAGTGTTGTCATTATAGTTTCTGATATTCAGATTTGTGATAAGATTTTGATGAATTTCCTTATTAAAATTCAGTGGTGTTTTCTCAATTTGCAATGGATTAACTATTTCATTTGACAAAGCATTTTCAAATTGTTTTGCTGATTTTATTCCATCAAAAGCATTTTTAGGTTCTTCCAAAATCCTATTCACTTTCGAAATTGTATTTAAAACTACTTTCTCATTTTTACCATTATTAGAATTGTTAAGTGGCTGTTTAGTTGATTGACTATTATTTCCTTTTAAACGAGTAGAAATTTCATTCTTCTTGGCATTTACATCAGGGTTTCGGTTTGGATTTGAAATTACTTGCCTTTTTTTAGGTCCTAAAGTTCTGGGAGTATCTTCTGTATTCGTAGAATTATTTTGTATTGGAATGTCATAATCCTGTGTATTAGCTTGATTCACTTTTGAAGATACTTTTGAATGGATATGCTCTTCTTGATTTGACAAAGTTTTCTGTTCAGAATTTGTGGAAGTCGGATATGAAAGATTCTCATCTGCTTCAAAAGAGGCAGAATTTGCTCCAGTATATGGCGCTTTCTTTTCAAATACACTCTTAGTTCTAGGACGGACTATATTTGCTCTTGATGAGTGTCTATTAATAATATTTGTTAAAAACTGACTCACCCGTTCAACATATTGATGTATAGATTTCGTCTAAATCTGCTCATTTCCAAAATTGCTTTTTCTGACCAGCCAAAATTTTGAGCCAACAAATAAATATCTTTCATCATCTGAATTCCCCACTCATTGATTTCTGTCCAGAGATATTCCATGATGTCAAAAGTCGATTTCCATTCATTTTTACATTCTGGACAAGATAGATTCATGATGATGTTTGCTTGAGGGTCATGCTCTTCCATTTTCAAAAGAAGTTCATCTTTAATATCTTTTTGAATATCCTCAAAGTGATTATTTGAGAGAGTAGATTTCACTAGACATTTTTGAATCAATTGATCTTCTTGCTCATAGATGTTAGGTAGATTTATCACCTCTAACACATCTTGACTATTAGGTAGTCTAAAGCTTATTTGATGATCGTCATAATCTAGACTCAGAGATTCTATTTCTACATCGTCATTAATTTCTTGAAACATCAAATCATCTACCAGATTCTCCCATTCTATTTTCTCACCACAAGCGCTACAATTGGAAATATTTTGAAAGACAGGGCCAAAATGTCTTTCTCTTATTCGTAACAATCTGGCATCTCTTTCTCCGATAGGAAAAGACATTATCTGATTGAGACTATATTCTGGATATGCGAAGGATAATAAAAATAAGTTGGTTTCTATTATGGAGTGTTGGACTCCATATTCCCATATTGTTAGTAAATCTTGATCGCTTAGATGATTCAACTTTTTATTATTTTTCTTTATGGATAAAACAATATTTGTATAATTGAATAATCACTTTGTTTTGAAAAGTATAGGTGATTTCAACTTTTTTTTAGTAGTAAAGTCGCCATACCTACTGGGCTGAACTTACCAATCCTAAGGGCTTGGGAAGCTTGGTCATAGTGCACAAAGGGATTCCCAAGCTTGCAAAGATTGGTAAGCCCGACTTCTTTGTAGACATCTGAGTATTCATTCCTTCCCTTGTCGACTATCGTCACCACTCTGCGAGATCAGTCAGTCCCCCAGTCAGGGCTATTCTTCTTAAAAAAAATCCTTAAAATTTAATCTAAAAACACCTATTCTGGTTCTGTGTGGGTAGGTTCGCTTGGTTCTGATACTTCGTAGTCCCTTTCCCAACCTTCATTTTGCAATGTGAGTGTTTGGATAGCTATTGAGTTTCCACTTGCATCCAGTTCTGGGAATGCTGTGAATTCCGAAACCCAACATCTAAATACTTTATAAGCAATCGCCAGTTGTCCTGCTTCATTATAAACTTCGATGATCAAGTCTTTACGAAAGTCAGCAAGAGATACTTCTGTTTTTAATCCAGAACCATGATTCCATATTTTATTGGACCATACTTCAAATTCAGTATCATGAGTGACTCCTCTTTCTAGAGTGATCGGTTCATATTTTGTTTGTCCAGGGGACTTTCTTACTGTGCTGGGATCTCCTCCTTCTCTATGTTCTACTGCCTCTGTGCTTCTTTTCAAAGCACCTACCTTACTTATTCCAGCTACATATTTTCCATCCCATTTCACCCTAAACTTGAAGGTTTTATAAGGATCAAAGCGTTGTGCATTTACAGTGAATTGTGCCATAATATTCTATTTTTTTATGTGTCTATTTGACCAGTTAGTTGTTGGATTTTGATGAATACAAATTCTGCAGGTTTCAATGGAGCGAATCCTACAACAATATTTACTATTCCTAAATTGATATCATTTTGAGTGGTCGTTTCGCTATCACATTTAACCAAATAAGCGTCCTTCGGTGAAGACCCTTGAAAAGCTCCTTGCTTGAATAAATTATTCATAAATGCACCCACATTCAATCTAATTTGCGCCCAAAGTGGTTCGTCATTAGGTTCGAAGACTACCCATTGTGATCCTCTAAAAAGACTCTCTTCTAGGAATAAAGCCAATCTTCTTACAGGTACATATTTCCATTCAGAAGCAAGTGCATCGGCTCCATCCATCGTTCGAGCTCCCCAACTAATGTTGCCATAAACAGGGAAGTTACGAAGACAATTTATTGCTAATGGATTGAGCACTCCATTCTCTCGATCGCTTAATACATATTCTATCTGAGAAACACCTCTTAATGTCGCTTCAGTCCCAGCTGGGGCTTTCCAAACACCTCGATTGGTATCGGTTCTTGCATATAATCCAGCTATAGTTCCAGAAGCTCCTACAGACCTAAGCCTGAAATCGTTTAGAGGATCAGGTATACGGACTCTTGGGAAATACAAGGCAGCATTTGTGCTTCGTATAAGACTGCCCTTCACATCTTTCCAATTTTTCACCTCTTGCATTGTATCTATACCATTAGGAGTTTCGATAATAAAAAATGCTCTCTTTTCCTCGCAGTATGCCAATGCCGCACTTAATGCCGCATCGAATGTAGTATCAGATGCCATTCCAGTTCGTGGAATACACATTATATTGAACAAATCGACATCTTCCAATGCATAAATCCCTGTTTTTGAATTTAAACTTCCAATAATTGCAGCACTTGTAGGAACCGTACCATCAGAACCCAATTCAGGATCTGCGCCAGAAGAATCCAATTGTGCAGTAGTTCCATTGGTGTTGGCTCCTGCAGCATTTAGACCCAACAAATATTCTTGCAGATTTGCGTTAACAGCACTGACGCCATCCTCAATTAATAAATCCGAAATTGATGGACCTGGGCCTGAAAAAGTGATGAGTGTATCTGCTGGCCCTTTACCAGCCAAAACTTGCAATCGACTGCCCATGACATTGACTGTAGCACCAGATAATATTTTATTCGTTGGATCCACCGCTCTAATCGCATCTTCTAGCAAAACTGCCGCTTGCGCTAATGAAAAATTTCCTGCACTTGCTTGCAATGCAACATTTCCAGCGGATACGCCATTCACTTCTACCTGAAAATTAACAGGTGCTCCAAGTGGTACAATTGCTGGATCTGCATGTGGCCCCGAAACAGTTCCGTTAGCTGCTGGAGGTACGCCTGCTGCAACTGTGCTATCGACTAAAATCAATTGTGATCCAGTATTTTTATCATTGATGACAGTAGTGACAAAATTGGTTTGTCCTGGAGTCCTTGTAAGACTCAACCATGTTTCTTGCCTTAAAATAGATCCAGAATCATTGTAATCCGAAACTACCATATTGAATTCATTTGCAACTGCAGTATCGTGGTCAATAGATATTCGAACATTATTGCCCCATGTTCCTTCATGAATCGCCCTGAATCGGATAACCTCAGTACCCGTGCCCGGCTCTATGTCCATTGTAGCATTTGCTGCATTGAGTACACCTGAAGCTACTCGTACAACATGTGCTTGGGTTCCTCCATTAAGAAAGAATTGCTGGATAGCGTAACCTGCTTCACTTAACGAATCTAACCCACCAAATACACGTTCGAAATCGCCCATGCTAAATATTTGGACAGCAGTGTTTACAGGTCCCTTTTTAAAATAACCGATAAAGGCTGCGATCGAAGTGGATACTCCTGTAATCGTTCTTACTCCGCTGGGTATCTCTTCAATATAGACACCAGGGTAGGTTGGTTGAATAGGCATAATAATCTAATTTTAATTTTATTAAATGAAAGGATTTACATTTACCTCTCTAAGGAATGATTCAATAATAAAGTAACATTCCTAATAGGAGAACTAAATGAAAATAGAGTTGGCTGGCAATCAATACCAGTAGAAGTAATAAAATAGTTGTGGAAAATATAGCTTTAGAGCTTGTAATAAATTATTTTGTAGTGAAAATCAATAGAAATTATAACATGCTCTTAAATAGCTTCGCTCCCTCAGTCACATGGAAGGAGAAAGTTAAAATTGAAAAAATCTCTGAGCGAGAAACTATACTTAAAAATTAATTGTCCTAGATAAAATGATATACTTGAGGTACCATCATTATTTAAAATCTAGTCTGTAATAATACTTACTTTTTTTTAACAAAGCAAATTTTATTTCAATTACAGGGAAAACCCTTATTGTTTAAATGTTACTTCAAAATGATAAACATAAACTTTGATGAATGGTAAATTTTGGTCATTGTGATCAAGTAAAACTTTGGTCATTACCCTTCAAACAAATTTCACTTTAGTCTTTTATTATGAACTACCCCGCCGCAAGCAGACGGGTATCACCTCTCCTTAACAAGCTTAAAATAGCTTTTTCTCTAGACAGTAAATACTTTATCTTTCAAATATAAATTGTTAATTTACCAAAATCAGTATTTCATTTTATTATTCGCTTATCAGCTGGATTTTCCTTTTTTCATTGAAAAAAAACGAAACCAACCTGCCTGCCGGTAGGCAGGAAATTCTAGGGGAACGACTGATCTCGCAGAGTGGCGACGATAGTCGACAAAGGAGAGAACGCGTGAGCGGTGGGCAGAAAAACTTACATCACTATCATCTACCCACCGCTTACGCGTTCCTTCTCTTAGCAGCTATCGCTGCTACATCTTCGATGATCGTTCAGTCCCCCACAAGAGCTGCCTTGGCTTTGCTGCCTAATTGTTTTAAAACACCCGAGGCAGAGCCTCGGGGAATTCTTTCGATTAAAATGTACTTTTTTTTAAACTCCTTTTAGAAACGAACTCATTTCCCATTACTGTCGATTAGGCTACAGGAAAAGGGAGGGCTGGCTTATATAATAAATTGAAAAAGAACTTGCCAGAAAGAAAGCCGAATATCCACAAATGATGGACACATAATTTTTCCTAAAATATCAATTGGAGAATTTATCTTTATCGGCAAATTCATCGATACTGAAGGGAATTGGATAGGATTACATTCCCGAGTGTAAAAGAAAAAAATGAAGGCATTGTGACGAACGGTTAGCAGCCTTCATCATTCAGTCTTTTAAATCATAGCGGAGCTTAAGCTACTATTTTTACACAACTCCTTGTGCTATCATTGCTTCTGCTACTTTAATAAACCCTCCAATATTTGCTCCTTTTACATAATCGATATGACCATTGTCACTTCCATACTCCATACAAGTTGCATGAATATTAACCATGATATCTTTCAAACGTTTATCAACTTCTTCTCTGGTCCAATTGTATCGAATTGAGTTTTGAGTCATTTCCATTCCTGAAGTTGCAACTCCTCCAGCGTTAGATGCTTTTCCAGGAGCATAGAGGACTTTATGATTTTGAAATTCTATGACTGCATCAGGTGTACATGGCATATTAGCGCCTTCAGCCACGCACATTAAACCATTTTTTATCATTCTTTTGGCATCATTGATATCCAATTCATTTTGTGTCGCACATGGCAAAGCAATATCTGCTTTTACTCTCCAAGGTCTGGCATTTTCAATAAATTGTACACCAAAATGATCTGCATATTCCTTGATTCTACCTCTTCTGGTATTTTTAAGATCCTTAATATATTCGAGTTTCTCGGTGTTTAATCCTTCTAGATCGAAAATAAAACCTGAAGAATCTGACATGGTAACTACTTTTGCACCCAAGTCCATTGCCTTTTCGGCTGCATATTGAGCTACATTTCCAGACCCTGAAATGGCAACTGTCTTTCTATCAAATGAATCCCCTTTTGCTTTTAACATTTCTTCAGCAAAATATACACATCCATATCCAGTGGCTTCAGGTCTGATCAAACTTCCTCCCCATCCTATTCCTTTGCCTGTTAGCACACCCGTAAATTCACCTCTAAGCCGTTTATATTGACCATACATGTACCCTATTTCGCGGCCACCTACACCAATATCACCTGCTGGCACATCAGTATCTGGACCTATATGCCTCTGCAATTCGCTCATAAAACTTTGACAAAATCGCATGACTTCATTATCTGATTTTCCTTTGGGATCAAAATTGCTTCCTCCTTTTCCTCCACCCATTGGTAATCCAGTCAAAGAATTTTTGAAGACTTGCTCAAAAGCCAAAAACTTAAGAATACTCAAATTTACAGATGGGTGAAATCTCAGCCCTCCTTTATATGGCCCAATCGCAGAATTCATTTGAACCCTGTAACCCATGTTGATTTGTACCTCTCCTTTGTCATCTATCCACGGTATTCTGAACATAATGACTCGCTCTGGACAAATCATTCTCTCTAATATCTTGGCTTGTCTGAAATGAGGATGTTTGTTAGTGTAAGGAATAATAGCTTCGGCTACATCGGTTACTGCCTGGTGAAATTCCGGCTCATTCGGATAAGTACTTTTTACGTATTCCATGAAGTCATTCACCATTGCTTCATTGGAATTTATCGAGATTGTAGAACTCATTATACATTTTAGTTAGGTCTGGTAAAATTAAAAAACAATTGACAATAAATAGCGCATTTGAAGTGAATATTTTGGATTGCAGATGACTTTTGATAGAGTATTTGGAAAAGTACTTTACAGAAAACGATGATATTTCTAAAGATATATGAAACTAAATTGAGAATATGACTGAATAATAAAATAGAATTGCCAGGATTATAGATTCCTGAATATTTTGAAATTACGAGTCTTTGTTATACTTTTCGCATATAGCCAATGAGGTGATCTAAAAACAAAAAGTTTGCCAGATTATATAAAAATTAAATGTTTTTCAGATTTGAACGATGCTCTATTTGAGCAATACAAAAGTTCCGTTTATTCATCTTTCCCAAAAGTGATCTTCCAATCTGAAGTAGTAAAACATTGCTGGCCCAGCATAGAAAAATATTTTCCAGAATTTCAACTCTTTCTAGTTGATGACAATGAAAGATTGATAGGTTTTATCAACACAATGCCAATTTTCTGGGATCGCCCTATTGATGATTTACCAGATGACGGTTGGGATTGGCTTGTAAAAAAAGGAATCGTCGGATTTGAAAATGGTATAAAACCTAATTGCCTAGGAGGTCTTCAAATTATTGTTGCCAAAGATCAATTAGGTAAAGGGTATAGTAAAATATTAATTGCAGAAGGTAAAAAATTGATGGAAAGATTTGGATTCGAAAATTTTATAATTCCAATTAGACCAACCTTCAAAAGTAAATATCCAGAAATGAAAATGGACGATTATATTAATTTCAAACCAGAAGGAAAAACTTATGATCCTTGGATCAGAACTCATTTATCAAGTGGAGCTGAAATTATCAAAGTATGTTACAATGCCATGAATATTACAGGCGATATTAGCTATTGGGAAGACTTAATGAGCCAAAAAATAATAAAAACGGGTAACTACATTGTTGATGGTGCTTTGAATCCAGTAAGAATGAACTTAGAGAATGATATAGGAGAGTATCGAGAAGCCAATATTTGGATTAATTATTCAGCAGTTTAAAAATTATAATCGAATGAAAAAAGCCTCTTGGATTGTACTAGGAATCTTAGCTACTTGCATTGGATTATACCCCATTATTTACTTCCTGATTGATCGACAATTTGGCCTACTGGGATCCAAATCTGAAGAATTATTAAGCGATACTATTTGGAATACTGGATTCTATGGGCATATCATATTAGGTGGTTTAGCTCTTTTAATTGGTTGGCTGCAATTCAGCGAAAAAATAAGGATATATAATATTGGTCTGCATAGGAAAATTGGAATTACTTATGTGATTGCTGTTCTGATCAGTGGAGTGTGTGGACTCTATATCGGCTTCTATGCTACTGGAGGGATAGTAAGCCAGCTTGGTTTCATTTCACTGGGTCTTGTTTGGTTATCAACTACCATTATAGCATTCAATGCAGCAAAAAATAGCAATATTAACTTGCATGAAAAAATGATGATCTATAGCTACGCTGCCTGTTTTGCTGCTGTAACCTTAAGAATATGGCTTCCTATGTTGACCACTTTATTTGAAGGTGACTTTATAAAAGCATATAGAATTGTTGCTTGGTTGTGTTGGGTGCCTAATATAATTTTTGCTTACTTTATAATAAACAAATAAAAACCAATTGATTCCTAAATGCAATTTTGCGATAAACTATTAAATAAACTATTCATGAAAAATCTAATTATACTTTCCTTACTCTTAGTCATAGTTGGAACATCTTGTACTGTAGATGAACTTTGCCCTACTCTATACATAGAACAGGGTACAATTTCTGATCAAGATGAACATACATTAAATGTGTATTGCAATTTATTTGACCATATATATATAATTCTTGGTCACGGAATCTTGTCTGTATATCATAAAAACCCAAGTGATTTTTGTGATAGAGTTTAACTGGCAAAGTATCCTCTCGATATCTCCAAAAAACGATACGATCCTCCCAACCTTTTTTTGATACACTTAACTGTTTTTCTTTTGGTTCACAAAGAATGATCGTAAAGACTTATCTTACAAACTAATATTTATAAAGATTATAACCTAATTGTATTCAATAATCTTTTATTGGATTTTATGGATTATACAGAACTTTCAAACCCATATTTTTAAAAAGTATAAGTATAAACAAAATAGAACATCCAATAACAAAAAAGATTGTTGCAGTGGCTTCAAATATACTATTCTTAGTTACGAATATGTATTGAGGAACGAGTAGTAGCATAACCAACAAACAAAAAGCAGGGATGTTAAGGATTGTAAAATGAAAAAGAAACTTTTTATAGATTACTTGAAGGTTTCGTTTGAAAAATAAAATAATAAAAGCTGAGATAAATAAGCCGATGAGGCCGATTAAAACAAATATAAATAAGAGATTATAAGTATTAAATATTTTGTAATAATTTTCTTTTTGATCAATTATTAAGCTAAAAATAGCTGCATAAAGCATGATGCTAATTAATAATGAAAAACTAAAAAGTAACTTCCTATCTGTAATAATCCAATTAAAAGATATTAACACAATTAGAAAAGAAAAGAAAAGAGCAAATGCAAAAAAATAATTTCGCATTTGTTTATTCTTTATGATTTCTTTCCAAATTGAATAAATACTTCCTTCTTTATCCAAATAATCATGATTATGAGATTTTAAATTTCTAATTAATTCAAAATCAAAATAACTGCTACTATAAAAATTCAATCTATTAATAATTTCATTTTTAAAAAGATATGATTCATAAGAATCATATTTTAAAATAATGTTATAATTATTTTCAACTTTAATAAAATCTGGATGATTAGTAATATACGATAAGAGCCTTTCTTCTCGACTGGAATTTTTATTTTTTACTCTATCAAAACATAATTGTGATATTTCATGCGGATATTTATTAAATATTTCGTGAGATTTATCAAATGAATCAAACACTAGGTTCATCTTCACTTTCACACTATCCATTTTTAAGTCGAATAAAAAATCATTTTTAATAGAATTAATAAATTCTGAACTCCAATTGGAAAAACGTGATTTATAAATATTTTCGATTTCAGAAAAACACTTATTTTTTAAAGTATCAATTTCATCAAATTTAATTAAGTCTGGATTAAAAGCCTCAAAAGTTGCAAATATGGCACCTGCTACTTCCTCGAACTTATGTATATTAATACTATCTTTATTATTTGATTGATCAATATTGTTGTTTTCTAAGATTTGAAGAATTTCATTGATCTTATATTTCAATCCCGATTCCTTATATTCTTTATAAATAATGTTTGCTTCTTTAGAGTTTCTTAAATAATAATGAATTGGTTCAAACTCATTTATGTAATAAACTATATTACTTGAGCAGTCTTCATAAAATTCTAATTTATTAAGCAATGAAACATCTCTTTTAATTGTAACAAAGTTTGTTAACGAATCAACTTTAGCTGTCAAAATCGACATTTGAAATGTTCCTAAAGCACATAGAATGCTAAAAACAAAAGACTGGACAATAAAAATAAATAATAGGTCCTTTAATTGAAAAACTGTGCCCCAAATCCGTTTTCCTAAATGAAAACACCATTTAAAATAAATAATGAATGTGACAAATAAGGCTAGTATTAAGTTTGTTTGCGCTTTAAAAAAATTGGGGATTTGATCTAATGATGTTATAGTTGAACTATAGATGTATAATAATACTAAAGCCAACATAAAAAAAAATAGCCACCCTATAAGATTAGTAACCCATATTAATGGATAGTTCTTTGTTGTCCATTGTATGAACTGATTAATCCTTCTCAATTTCATCTCACATACTTTTTGGAGAAACCGCCATGTTAAAATACCATCTAATAATTAGGATATTAAAAGAAAACAAAAGAAAATTTAAATAATAATTATATAAACCAATCAAGCAAAATAAAATTAATAGTACTTGAATTAATATTAATAAAAAAAGTCTAAATGATCTTCTCTTATTTTTAATTAAATTCCTAAATCGAATAACTTTTAGTGTCATCAATATAATTGAATAAAACAATGCATGCTTTAAAATATTCCAAACTAAATGATCATGTTCGTTGAAAAAAGGAAACACCGATTGTTCTCCAGAATATTTGTTTTTGCAATTGCATAGATTGCTATATGCATAGTGTGTATCAAACCCCGCTATTGAAGATGGCTGTAAAAACATTGATAAATTTATAAATGTACTAAAGTCCACTTCATCGTTATTTTTTTCAATTGGATATTTCAAATAATCTCTTATTTTTTGTTGAAACGATTTTAAAGTACTTACATCACAAACCAAACTAGACAATAAGTCTCGTTGACTAAAACTTATCAAAGAATCAGGAGACATTTTTATTTTGGATATCATAGAATCTTTGCTCATATCATCTAAATCGATTTTTTTAATTTTTCTTACCAATTCGTCTTTAAATTCTCTAATATCTTCAAATGATTTATTAATATATTCATTAGGCTTATAATTCCAAATACTATCAAATTCAATTGCAATTGCAATATGTGTCCTCCATTTATTTTCAGAGTATTTTTTTAATAATTCATAATTATTAAGCTCATTAGGTTGATATTCATCATACTTGTCAGATTGGTTTTCAATTTGATTTATAACAGAATCCCTCCATTCTTTATAAGATTCTTCATCTTTCCAATTATTGTATTTTCTAAATAGTTTTTCACTTTCTATAACAACTTTATAATTAACGGAATTAGGTATCTTATTACTCAAATTAAAAAGCCTAATATTTTCATTAAAAATCTCCATGTTATCAAATTGAAATAGATTTTTATAGTAATCTTCAGACCAGTAATGAGCGGCAAAAGACAGATTGGGATAGGCTAGATCTTTATATCTTGAATGAATATTATCCATAAATAACATCTCCTTATTTGTAAATTGTGACACATCAATATGTCTATAAGAGTAATTTTCATTCCTCCTTTCATTAATTTCATTATAGCCTGTTATAAATTTATTTGCTTTAACCCAACCAATAAAGTCGTAATAATTTATAGGTAATTCAAAATTCTTATAATAACACCACAATTTAGATTTATCAATAGCTTCATTGAGGCTTCCTTCTTTTACCTTGCTACTTAATCTTGCTTTAAGGAGTGTACTAAAGGCATATGCACTGGAAAATAATAGAAGAAAAGAAGTTGAATAAATCAAAATATTTAGAGGGATTTTATTCTTGTTTATTATATAATGAGAATACACCTTCCTTTCTCTCAATACTAGGTAACATAAACTTATTACTCCTACGATTAAGTAATATTTATTAATTAAACAAACAGTTTTTACATTAAAAAAAATTGCTTCATCAATCGAATATACACATCCAAAAATTATCATAAAAATGGTAAGACATATTAAGATAGGAAAAGTATAATGAAACTTAGTTTCCCATAATAAAGGAAACTTTTGCACAAAGTATTTATCATATTCATCCAAATATTTATTAGAAAAATTCAAAGGAATAAACTTTTAATTGTTTGACTTATATTATTTATAGACCTAAAGTCTATATCATGTTGAATCAATAATGAAATTATTTGTTTTGATGAAATATTAACATCTGTAGTAATATTATAATACAAGCCATTATCCTCAATAATTGTTTCTTCTAAAGAGTCTAATGCTTCTTCAAGTTGCGCAATAGTAGCATTTGAGGTCAATTCAAATTTATTATTATTGCGATCAATTCCGATTTCGGAATTATTACCTTTATATTTTAATTTTCCTTTATAGATGTATAAAACTTTTTCAGAAATATACTCAATCTCATTTAGATGCTGGGAGCTAATAATCACTGACATTGGTGAAATAGGATTTTTCGCTAAATCTTTAATGTCAATTAATACTTGAAGTTGTGAATGAATGTCCAAATTAGCAAGAGGTTCATCTAGAATTAAATACTGTGGCTTCCATGCCAAAGCCTTAGCTAATGCAAATCTAAACTTGTAGCCCCCTGATAATTCATTCCATTTTTTGTTTATATGACTAACCAGTCCTAATCTATGTAATATATATTCTACAGCTTTTTCATTTTCATTACCATATATTCCATGTAAGGCTACATTATAATACAAATTGTTAAGTAAACTTCCATGCCATTTTGGTAATTCTTGTGAAACATATGCTATTTTACTCTTTATAACACTCCATTTTAATTTGCCTCCATTTTGCCATAAAGGATAGTTAAGTTGGCCATTGCTATTTTTTATTCTACCAGCTATTACATTTAATAAAGTCGACTTTCCGTGAGCATTTTCGCCGACTAGTGCAATTATTTCACCTACCTTTTGATTAAAGGATATATTCTTTAATTTAAATCCTGATTTTGAATAAATAAATTCTAACGACTCACAACTAAAAATTAAAATTTTAGTTTTTTCAACAATATTTACATTTTGAATATTTTCAGCTAAAATATTGTCTCCAATAAAATTATCCACTTTTTTATCTTCGATCAAATTATTATTTTTTTCAATACTTTTATCAGGATCTAAACTTTGATTGTTTTCATTTAATAATTCTTCATTTTCATCATATATTTTTTTTACGACAGTATTGAGTTCTGCTGATATTTTGTTTCGTTCAATATTTGATTCAGTGATAGAAACCTCTCCTTTATTTTTGAGTTCTATATAATTATGATACTTTCCACTTATTTGAATAATCCTATCGTAATATATCCCTTTACTCCAATTTGAATAATCAATAGCTAATTTTATTGCTCTATCCAATTTGTTTTTTGCAATGTATTTTAATGTAATTTCATCATACCGCTCTTTATTTTTTGATAAGTTAAAATTCATAGAAATTATTATTTTATATAATCTTCATTCAATTTAGAATTTATTTAATACAATGTGGCATAGCACATCAGACAATAAAAATTGTATATTTTTTTTTTACTGACCATACAAATTGCTAATAAAAATTTGAACAAGAGTCTTCAGAATCAAAGGTTTTCTCATATCTACAATATCTTAACATTATAAATATATTAATTTAGATATTTAAAACTGACTTCAAAAATAAATAAATGAAAATAAATTATTTAGACTGCATAGATAATCTCACATATGAGAATGAAACATAGATTACTTTGAGTGGCATTTCTTCTTTATTTAAGACGGTTTTGACAATGTTAGTTGTGCTTAGTAACTTGTATACTTTGAATCCACTGTTGATTTCTATTTCGATACAGAAACAGGCCAGTAAAAATAAAAGAAGGAATTATAAAAGCAATAGCGAATAATGGCGGAAAATCATAATACTTTAAAATGCCAGTTGAGCTAATCGATAAAATAAAAACCTGCCAAAGTATTAATCCAAGAACAAGCTTAATCTTATCTCGTCTAGGGTCCGAACTTGTATTATTAATAGCTTTGAAGCCGATAATGAGCAAGAATAAGACAGTGACTAAGCTTATTACAATATATGCTAATTTAAGTCCTATGGTATATTCTTCCATTTGTGATTTTTTTCACCGCAAAGTTAAGGCTGCGCTAAGTTCGTAAAGTTTTTAATATGCTTATTCTTTGTGGCTGTGATGGGTTCACCATTATTGTTGCTAGCTTATTATAAAAAACAAGAAACCTATTGATTCCAAAGTACCATCTTAGATAAAACTGCATAAAATAAGTTATCCTTATAAAATCTATATATACTTGTCTTGACCTTAATGACACGACTTCCAGTCCCTTTTATTGCTCTTTAAAGTCAATAGGACTCATATCATACGCTTGAATAAACGTCCGAGTGAAATAGTCAGGATCCTTAAATCCAACACCGAATGCGACTTCTGAAATCCTCAACTCTGTTGTTTTTAGAAGAATAGCAGCCTTCTGTAGTCTGATTGATCTAATATATATTGAAGTTGATTTACCAGTCAACGCCTTAATCTTATTGTGCAATTGAGTTCGGCTCAAAGTCATTTCTTTGCACAAATTCAAAATAGATCTTGTTATTAGTAGAGATCACTATCCATTTGGAAAACATGTTATCAGTTGTAAAAAACCGGATGTAGAAAAGGTGGGATTAGATGATTGAGAGGTAAAACTTATTGAAGACGTTGATCTTTCATAAGATTCCTTTTTGCGAGATTATGTCCAATTACGGGTTCAATGCCTGCACGAGCTCTAAAGCGTTTTCTGGATTTCAGTTTTTGATATTTCGTTTGTTTCTTTTCTCCACCCTTGGCATTAATATTGTTGCCTCCTCTACTTCATTTACTCCTCGATAGCCCCTATCTGTTATTGCCCTTCTAGGCACATAGGCGTCAACCTAAGGAATTAATATATGATATTATACAATATATAAATATGTGTAAAATAGATGTTTAAATTTGGAGTAGTTGTTTTTCATGTCGAAGACACCACTCTAGAAAAAGGGTGGCATTGCCGCTAAACTGTGGGTGGCGGGAGCAGCATTCGCCGCATAGCCTTTTTAGCGGCTTGATTCTTTTGTTTCGTTTTCTGATCAAGCAGAAAATGAAAGCCAGTCGCGGCGAGCGACAATATTAGTTTGAAAGTATTTACTTCATTATTAACTTACAATCTGTACAGAAAATGTATGATTTAAACATATGAAAAAATAATATATTAATAAATTAGGTTGACGCCTATGTTCTAGGCATCGGAACGTCTATGTTTTCTAATATTATTTTATTTTTTTAGCATAGGTGCTAACAGTTTACTATTAAGTGGATTAACTGTAACTGTATAGGTGCCTAATATTACTCCTGTTTTGCTCCCTCTTAACTATGGTAACCTTGCTTCCAAACTCATATTGCTTATGGGCTTTACTCATTCTTGTCTCAAACATGAAAAAAGATATGTCAAGAGCCTAAGGAATGATACATTAATAAAGTTCGCTTTTATTCGAAGGTATTATATTTTTCAACAAGGCAAAAAACCTGCCTACCGGCAGGCAGGCGTAGACAATGCAGAGCATTGAAGAGGCTTTTTAACGCTGTAGAAAGATAAAATAACAAGTAGAAAATGTTACTTTATTATTGATCATTCCTAAGCACAAGATTAGCGCGCCACTCGTTCTCTTTTATCTCCTATTTCTCGTGTTGCTAAAACAAATCGAAAAATTAATCAAACAGAAAATTTCTATTTCGTTTAATTTGATATTATTTCTTCTTCTGATCAAGAATTTTCTTTCAGTTTTTAAAGTTTTGACCAAAAAACTAGATAAAAATGAACTTTTGGTCGAAAAACAACACGTAGAAAAATCGGACAATTTCTTTAATAGTTGGAAATGTGGATGCTACACATGCGTTTATTTAACAATCTATAAATATATGGTAATGAATTAATTAAAATCATAGTGTTTATTATACTATACCAAAAGGTATAATTTTTATATTATAAAATAAACTTATATTATAAATTTAAATATGTTGTAATGGCTGCTACTTAACACTTTATGTTAATTGTTTGCGTATATTTGCCCTACCTAAACACCGAAATATGCCCTTTGATTCGATTCTTCACAGTTGGAGATTTCGCTTCCAACTTGTCTATAATAATGTTTCAAAAGAACATCAAATGGATAACCCATTTTGTACCCAAACAGTACTGTACAATTACATTGGAAACAAGGCAATTGATAAAGGCCTGAAAATTTTATTCGAAACGATTATCGATCTATCACAATTTTCAATTAATTCAAAAAATAAAACTAGAATTCATAACCCCTCATTTGTTGCTTGGTATTTAAAACATTTAAAACTAATGTTTTTGAAATTATTATTGGTGTTCCCTTTTCAGTATAATTTAACTTTACCCAACTATGAAAACCCGATTTATTCACCTTATTGTACTCTTGATAGTAGCTTTATGCCATAGCTCCTTCCATAGTACATCATATTCAGATATATCAAAGAACGATTTGTCTGATAATTGGATCTTACCAGAACGATTCGAAGCGCCAGAAGATATTGCTGTGCTGATTCCAACCAATATTCCTACAGGTTCATTTATAATAAACATGGGAGTCGTTCCGCAGACAATTGCTAATGGACTGAAGCCATATGGTTTGTTGTTTGATTTAATTAATACTCATGGAATTCCAGTAGAATGGGCCGTCAATCCTGCAAAAAACTTTGATGGAATAGACTTTAGTCACAATGGAATAAACTATAGCGGTGGTGCATTTATAGTAAAAGCTGAATTTAGATCAGCAGCTGTTAATTCAACAATCAATTCTTGGTTGGCTCAAGGAGTAATAGGAAACACAACAGTTTCGGATTTTATTCCAACAATTTCTGGAACCGATGATGGAACAATAGAGGAATATATTTTTATGACAATTCCTAACCCAACAGATGGAATATTATATGCAAATGGCTTTCCAGTTTTAGTTGGCAATCCCCTCACGGGAGCGGAGATTTCAAATCTCACATTTGATCCTGAACCTGTCTTTACAGGCAATATTGTGTTTAATTATATAACAGTGGATGACTGTGGGTTTGAATCGGTTCCAGCAAGTTATACCATTTTAGCTTGTGTGCCTAATAAGGTTTTCCATACGGTAGCTCCAAATTAATATAATTGATACCACATCAGTTGCTACAGATTAATTAAACCGAAAAATAAAATCTCCAGAAATGAGATATCTAAAAAATACGAAAATACTACCTCAAGAACTTTGTAAGATGAACATATCAATATTTGAACCAGCTTTTTTTAGACTAAACAGGTCATTTATGAATATTAGGACGCTGGCTATCTTTGCCCTTTTATTATTTTCTTCTATGAATTTAGGAGAGGCTATGGATGACCCACCTTCAAAATCAGAAAATAGTATAATGGTTACTTATACTACGAATGGGAATTGCACTTCTTGGGACGACAATGCTTGCTGGACAGGGAATTCGCCAGGATCTGATATTGGTTCAAATGATATAGTAAACGTTCTGCATGATATGACCTATGATGAATCAAGTGACCTTGATATAAATGGAACAATTCATGTTGGATCTACCACAGATGATTGTGCCAACGGTAATATTACTGCTACAGTCAACGATGTTGATCTTACTATAGAATCTGGACGAACCATTTTTGTCAGATCCTCAGGCACATTTACTCTTATCAATGGTACCACCTTGTGGGAAGGATTTGGATGTGGAGGTTCACAAAGTGGAAATTTTGTGAATGAAGGAGGATGCATAACTGTGATTGATTCTCGGATTGATGTTCACCAAAACTGGGAAACGTCCAGTGGAGGAAAAAGACATATAGAAGGAAGCTGTTTGCGTTGCGGGGAAAATTATAATAACGCTGGTACTTTGGATACCCTAATAAATACCTGTGTTGAGGTTGGTTTCCATGGAAGTGGAAATGTTGAGAATACCGATGGCAGCAATTCAAAGATTCATATCATTAATGATGTAGAATTTCTTCATGCTAATTATAACGATCATCCTGATGGTGGATGTGGATCTGGTGGAAGTGGAAATTTTTCTAATTCAGGCACCATTACTGGTGCTCCAGGATCCAGTATTATTGGTCTTGAGACTCCTGGCAATATTGAGAACAGCGGTACCTGGAGTACTCCTGCTGTGGCTAAATGGTGCGCGGGAGGTTCTACGACTGAAGGGCCATTGACAGGCTCAGAAGATTGTTCTCATTTCGACGACCGGTCTTGCGAAGATTGCGCTTCTTCAGTTACTTGTGGGTCATGTATGATTTCAGGTCTGGATGGACCGGTATGTCCTGCATCAGAACAGGTTTTTACATCTCCAATAACTGGAGCTTGTGACAGTCCGGTATATACCTGGACTGTCACTGGTAATGCATCTATCTTAGGAGCATCCGATGGTTCCACTGTGACAGTTACAGCAGGGAACACCTGTGGTGAAACTTATACCATTCAATCAAGTATTGCTTGTAGCGGTTGTTCACCTTCTCCGATAGTTTGCAATAAGGATATATTAGTTGCAGATACCGATGGCCCAGTATTAGCTGGATGTCCAAGTGATGTAACAGTAGACTGTGAATCAGTACCCACAGCAGCAACAGTAACAGCCACTGATAATTGTAGTGCTATACCACTAGGTGTAGTATTTACAGAAGTCAGAACAGATGGAAGTTGTGCAGGAGATTATAGTCTACTAAGAACATGGACGGCAACCGATTCATGCGGTAATGCCTCTTCATGCAGTCAAACCGTAACAGTAACCGATACCGATGGCCCGGTATTAGCTAGCTGCCCAACGGACGTAACAGTAGATTGTGAAGCGGTACCCACAGCAGCCACAGTAACGGCCACTGATAATTGTAGTGCTATTCCACTCGGCGTAGTATTTACAGAAGTGCGAACAGATGGAAATTGTGATGGAGATTATAGTTTACTAAGAACATGGACAGCCACCGATTCATGCGGTAACCCTAGTAGTTGTTCTCAAACCATAACAGTAACCGATACCGATGGCCCAGTCTTAGCTGGATGTCCAAGTGATGTAACAGTAGATTGTGAATCAGTACCAACAGCAGCAACAGTAACAGTAACAGCCACTGATAATTGTAGTGCCATTCCATTAGGTGTAGTATTTACAGAAGTTCGAACAGATGGAAGTTGTGATGGAGATTATAGTTTATTAAGAACATGGACGGCAACCGATTCATGCGGTAACCCTAGTAGTTGTTCTCAAACCATAACGGTAACCGATACGGATGGCCCGGTATTAGCTGGTTGCCCGACGGATGTGACAGTAGACTGTGAATCAGTACCAACAGCGGCCACAGTAACAGCCGTTGATAATTGTAGTGCTATTCCACTCGGCGTAGTATTTACAGAAGTGCGAACAGATGGAAG
>Ga0256847_1000045_pt1 | contig 79287 bp, 65 predicted proteins | sample TeddybearmetaG_FD_189099 | JGI IMG/M metagenome (GOLD analysis project Ga0256847, IMG submission 189099) | Hydrothermal vent microbial communities from East Pacific Rise, Pacific Ocean - Teddybear | ecosystem: Environmental > Aquatic > Marine > Hydrothermal vents | place: Pacific Ocean: East... | reverse complement strand
TATAAATAGGAAAATTGTGCTTAAAATATGAATTGATTTTTTCATGATTTCTTATAGATTATCTCTCAAATTCGTCAACCAATCCTCCAAAAGTTCCTTGTCTTTTTCTGAAAGTTTTGCGTCTCGATGAATTAATGTATAGTTCCAAAGTGGCATTTCATCATCTCTAATTTGGCTCATTATTGATTTTAATTTCGATTTTTGCCTTCTTTTAGAATACCCTCCAAACTCACTAAAATTAAGTTCTTCTTTTCCTTCGTCTATATGATCTTCCATAAACCAAGCAACAGGCTGTATTTTATTATACCAAGGATAGTGTGTATTGTTACTATGACAATCATAGCAAGAAGTTTTTAGTTGGGTGTCAATATTTTTTGGAACATCAAAAGTTGTCATGAAATCAGTTGTTAAAACCTCACTACTTTCATTGTAATTTTTAGGTATAAATTGAATGCCTATAAAAACCACAACTAATGCAAGGACTATTTTTTTAATGTGTTTTTTCATGACATAATTTTATTTAAGACCTAACAAGTTAGATATTGAAACAAGTTCAGCATACGAAAACTGTTAGGTCCTGAAAGACCGCTATTAATTAATTTGCTTTTTCACACTACCACATTTCATCATTTTATCCCCGAAATATGGATTTTTTATATCTTTTACCTCGCTCAACCAGTAAGCACCTTTATTGTTATTTGCCATCGGACAAAAATCTTGATATAAGGTTTTCTCTGTTCCTAATAAGGCAATCAAATCGGTAATATCTGTACTTAATGTCTCAAAATGCTCTCTTTGATGGTCGATTGGGCTTTTTACAATATGCTCTGCTTGCTCTTTAGCGCTTTCATATATTTCCATATATTCTTTGTGTGTATCTCCTTTTAACGCTGTCATATCAAACTTTGAAAAAGCAGTCAATAATGTTGTTCCTCCTTTTGCTGTTGCAACTTTGTCTGTAGCAACCAAACCATTTTTTATTTGAATATAAGCATCAATGATTGGTGATGTTGTTGCATTTTTTTGAGTATTTGCGTCTATATCTCTTCCATCATTAGTAGTAGAAGTATCATCATCATGATGCCCATCACTATTATCGTGATTCATCTTTGAATGGTCATCGCTTTTCATTTCTGTATGATGTCCATCATCATTATTGTGCTCTTTCTTGTTGTCTTTACAAGATGTTACTGATAAAGCAATAAACGCTATTGCTAAAATTCCTGTTGTTCTTTTTAATTTTTTCATTTTGAATAAATTTAATTTCTCTATTGGGTGTTAATTAATGTTTATGGCCACTATGGTCATCTTTTTTCTTTGTTGAAATATTCATTTTCATCTCTTTGTCATATTGGCAACATCCTGCTAAATTATTATATGCTTTTCCGTCAGCTTTCACTTTATCAGTATCATAGCCAGATGTTGCAATGGCATTGTGGATTTTATCTAAACTTGTTTTTGTAGTATCAAAAGACACATCAATTTTTTTGTTCTCTTTGTCCCAAACAGCACTTGAAACACCATCTATACTACTTGCTGCTTTTTCGATAGTGGCTTTACACATACCACAGTTACCTCGAACACCGAAAGTGGCTTCTGTTTCTACTGATTTAGACTGGGCAAAACTTGCTGTTACTATTAAAATAAGTGCAACTGTTGTTAAAATTGTTTTCTTCATTTTTCTTGTTTTAAATTGTTAAATAATTAATAATCGCTGTTTGGACATAGTAGCTCTTGACAGACTCTATTTGACTTATTTGAAACTTTAATTGCAATTCCTGTATATCCAATACATCATTAAAATCAATCGTTCCTGTTTCGTAGCTTTTGATTAGAATTTCCTCAGCATTCTTTGCTTGTTGAAGATTCTTGGATTGGGTATCATAACTGATCCTTGACGACACCCTCGCCTTTAATGCCCTATCCAGTATGGTTTCCAGCTTATTTAATCGCTCCTCTTTTTGAAAAACTATCTCCCGCTGTTTCATTTCATTTTGCTTGGTTTTGGATTTGTGTTTTTTATTGAAAAGAGGAATTGAGAGCGATACCATAGGCATAACTATGTCCTTACCATTATCATCAAAAACCATATTGGGTCGTTCCGATACGGCTATATAATCGAGCCCAAAACCAAACATCGGATTGCTTTCTTTTTGATTTAATAATTCTGATTGTGAAACCGATTCATAGAGCTTGTCGTATTTAACCAATTCAGGATGCAACTTCAGATTTTGATGATTGAGAGAGGTTTCTTTTAGGGGTATTGAGAGAACATCTATAATCTCAACGGCTATTGAACTTTCTCGATTCAATAATTGGTTAAGAGCTGTTTGTTCGGCTAAATAATCCTGTTCCAAGACTTTTTGCAATTGTTCCAATTCATTTTGGCGCATTTGTAACCGTAATACATCCACCGCAGATGCTTTTCCCACGGCAACGGACGTTAAGGCGAGTGTTTCATAGGTTTCTAGCAGTTCTATATTTTTAACCAAGACTTCACGCTTGGCTTGAAGAGCATATAAATTATAGAAAGACTGTGAGACTGAAGCTATCAGTTTTCGCTTTGCTATGGCAATGTCCTCATATTTTGCATCAGCCAAAGAACTCATATAGTTTTCTCTCGCTGTTATAGACCCAAACCATGGAAGCATTTGTTTTAATGAAATCTTCGCTCGTTGTGCCCCTGTCCTTGTCTCAGGTTCGCTAACAAAATAGCCAACTCCTATTTGCGTATCGGGTAGCGTATTTGCTTCGTTCACCTTTTCTGAACTAATGCTATACCGCATCTCAAATTTTTGAACCTCAGGATTGTTACCCAAAGCTTCTTCTATGAGCTTTTCAAGTTGTTGTGCGTTCATTTGAATCGCAAAAAAACCGATGATTATAAAAGTTATTCCTCTCATCTCATTTTCGTTTTAAGTTGTAATTCGGACTTCCAGCTATATAATACTGGAACCACAAATAAGGTAATAAGGGCAATTAGCATTCCTCCAAAACTGGGAATAGCCATGGGAATCATAATATCACTTCCTCTTCCCGTTGAGGTTAATATGGGCAACAGTGCCAAAATGGTAGTTGCTGTGGTCATTAAGCAAGGTCTAATGCGCTTTTCTCCAGCCTCGATTACGGAAGCTCTTATTTCGAGTTTTGACTCGGGCTTATTTTTTCTGAAAGTTTGTGTAAGATAGGTAGCCATTACCACTCCATCATCAGTTGCAATACCGAACAATGCAATAAACCCTACCCATACTGCTACACTCAAGTTAATAGGATGCATTTGGAATAAATCCCTAAGATTCTCTCCAAAGAAGTTAACGTTCAGGAACCAATCCTGTCCATATAGCCAAATCATAATAAAGCCACCGGCAAATGCGACTGCAATTCCTGTGAAAACCATAAATGATGTTGCCACTGACCGAAATTGGAAATACAAAATCAAGAAGATGATCAGTAATGCCAACGGCACTACAACCGATAAAGTTTTCTCTGCCCGTAATTGATTTTCATAGGTTCCCGTAAACTGATAATTGATTCCTTTTGGTACGACAAGCTCACCAGATTCAACTTTACTTTTTATCAAGTCCTGTGCGTTTTCAACCACAGTTACTTCTGCGAAGCCGTCTAACTTATCAAACAAAACATATCCAACCAAAAAGGTGTCTTCACTTTTAATTACCTGCGGCCCCTGTTCGTAACGAATAGTTGCCAATTCACTTAGCGGTACTGAGCTACCCCCTTCAACAGGAACGTAAATATTCTGAAGGTCGGATGGGTTTGCCCTTAGCTCTCTTGGGTATCTCACACGAATTCCATACCGCTCTCTACCTTCAACCGTTTGGGTTAACACCATACCACCCACCGCTACCTTTAAAATATCCTGTACATCTTGAATGGAGACACCATATCTCGCAATTTTATTTCTATCAATGTCAATAAGCAGATACGGTTTACCAACAATCCTATCGGCAAACACCGCCTCCGTTTTAACACCTTTAGCTTGTTTTAAAATTGCTTCAAGCTGAATACCAAAAGCCTCAATTTGCTTTAAGTCTTGTCCTTTCACCTTAATTCCCATTGGAGCGCGCATACCTGTTTGAAGCATTACCAATCGTGTTTCAATGGGTTGTAATTTTGGAGCAGAGGTTACTCCTGGTAACTTAGTGACTCGTATAATTTCTTTCCAAATATCATCGGGGGAATTTATTTCGGGGCGCCAATTTCTATAGAACTCCCCGCTCCTATCTTCCGTTAGATCCTTGCTTTTAATATCATACGGGTTTACAGTGGACGCATTAGAACTTTCATCACTATTAGGATTATGAACAAATCGCCCATCTTTTAACACAAACAAGCCTTCATCATTGACCTTATATCGTTGACGCTTTCCTTCAGTATTCAGAATATATTCAGGTTTATACTGAATGATATTCTCATACATGGACAGCGGCGCAGGGTCTAAGGCAGATTCTGTACGCCCTGATTTTCCAACAACTGTTTGAATTTCAGGGATGCTAGCAACGGCCATATCCAACTGTTGTAATACGCGCTTGTTTTCTGCCACTCCTGAGTGTGGCATTGACGTTGGCATCAATAGAAAAGACCCTTCATTTAAGGAAGGCATAAACTCTTTTCCAGTATCCTTCATGATTAAAAACCCGCAAATAACAATAATGGTCGGGACAGAAAGGAACGCCAACTTATGTGCCAAAGCCCATTGTAGAATACGTGTATAATACCTTCGGAATAAAATGAAAACACCCAAAAGACCGAAACAAATAATCGCTACGAATATTAGATTCCAAAAGACACTTTTATCCACGCCTAATGGTCTCCATAATTCGGCCAAAAGAAACACAATGGTTAAAACAGAAATAGTAATGCTAATAGAGTTCGCCAATTTTTCTGTTAACCTATTTAGGTTCTTTAGTATTGAAATAATTCCGAATGCAATGAGAATAAGACCCAACCAATAACCATTAACTAGCGAAATAATTCCCAATAGCATTAAAACACCATTGACCATGTAATTCGTGGTTTTTCGAATGGCCTTCTTTTTAAAAAGAAATGCTGCAAAAGGAGGTATTAAAAACAATGCAACAATGAGAGATGCTGTTAAGGCAAATGTTTTGGTAAATGCCAAGGGTCTAAACAATTTTCCCTCCGCCCCAATCATTGTGAATACTGGAATGAAACTAACAATGGTCGTTAGTACGGCAGTTAAAATTGCGCCTGAGACTTCCGTTGTTGCATTATATACAACCGTATTAATGGGAAGCTTGTCTTTGTTCTCATCTAAATGCCTAATTATATTTTCTGAAAGAATAACGCCCACATCAACCATGGTACCAATAGCAATAGCGATACCAGATAAGGCTACAATATTGGCATCAACACTAAATAATTTCATGGCAATGAATACCATCAACACAGCAACTGGTAATAATCCCGATATTAATAGGGAAGCTCGAAGATTAAACACCATAATGATGATAACCAAAATGGTAATCAGGATTTCTAAGGATAGCGCTTCGCTAAGTGTTGCCAAGGTTTCCTGGATTAGCTCAGTTCTATCATAGAATGGCACTATGGTAACTTGCGAAGTTCTACCATCGGCAAGAACTTTTGAAGGCAGCCCAGGGCTTAATTCACTTATTTTTTCTTTTACATTATTTATGACTTCTAACGGATTAGCTCCATATCTGGCCACCACAACCGCGCCAACCACCTCAGCGCCTTCCTTATCTAAAATTCCCCTGCGAGTAGCTGGACCCAATGAGACCTTTCCGATATCTTTGATTCTTATGGAGGTGAAATCTTCAGAAGTAACCACGGCATTTTCTATATCCTCAATAGACTTCACATACCCCAGCCCCCGAACCAAATATTCAGCTTGATTGATTTCCAAAGTTTGAGCACCAATATCCGTATTACTTTCTTTTACGGCCTTTACCACGTGATGCAACCCAACTTTATATTGCCGCATCAATTCGGGGTTGACATCCACTTGATATTCCTTTACATGACCACCGATGGAAGCCACTTCAGAAACACCACTTGCCGATGATAAGGCATATTTTACATAGTAATCCTGAATACTACGCAACTCCTGTAAATCCCAACCTCCTGTTACATTTCCATTCTCGTCACGACCCTCAAGTGTATACCAAAAAATTTGACCTAAGCCAGTGGCGTCTGGACCCAAAGCAGGATGTACTCCTTCAGGTAATAAACCACTAGGTAATGAGTTTAATTTTTCCAGAATTCGGCTACGGCTCCAATAAAACTCTATATCCTCTTCAAAAATGATATAGATACTTGAGAAACCGAACATAGAGGAACTACGTATCGTTTTTACACCTGGAATACCCAATAGTGAAGTTGTTAAAGGATAGGTTATCTGGTCCTCAATGTCTTGAGGAGAACGACCGTCCCATTTAGTAAAAACGATTTGTTGATTTTCACCTATATCGGGGATGGCATCAACCGCAACGGGATTGTCTGGCAAGAAACCAGTGTCCCAATTAAAGGGCGCATTAATAACTCCCCAACCAACAAAAAGAAGGAGCATTAATACGGCAACAAGTTTGTTCTCTATTAGAAATTTTATGCTTTTATTTAGCATGTCTTTGATTATTAAACAATGAGACATTGGTGCGGAAAAAACACCCTATACAAGAAACCATCCTAATGGAATTTTACCATAGGACGATACAGTCTATTATTTAAAAATCAAATTAAATAAGACTCGTCAAGCTTAAAGATTTGCCTGACAATGAGCGGAGGTGGGTATTCTAAAAACGAAGTTTTATTTTCTTGTAGGCCTTCAAAACCTTTGAGGTAAGTGTAAACAAAAGATGCAACAAAAAACTGTTGATCTAATGTCAACTTATCAAAAGAAATTTTTAACTCATCCTGCCCATCAATGACCAATTGCTCATCACTGCAACAGTCCTTTTTCATTTTCATTATGGAACATTCAGCATCTGAATTTGATTGCTGAATTTTCATTTTACAGGTCTTGGCCTTTTTGAAAATACTAGTATCAACAAGCGTATCACCACAATAGTGCTTATCTATAGTGAATGACATTGTAGAAAACAAGACTACAAATGTCATTAATACAGCTCCTATTTTGTGGATGAATTCTTTCATGATTGTTACAAAGCTACGAAAAACTGTCTAATAGGGCTTTTTTTAACAGATGTTTATAACAAATTGCCGATTTAAATTTAAAGAATCTCCATAATATACTTCGGCAATTGCCTTTAGTTGATTTTGTATTTCCATAGCTCAAATTTCACTTTCTACCAAAGTTTCAATGATTACCCTTATACCTAATACCCAAAAACAACAATCCCTTACGGCTAACCATAAGGGATATGTTTCTCTGTTTTTCTTCTCCCCAGAAATTGGAAAACGGAGTAAAACCATTACAATGCTACTACAAGCATTTTAATAGTTATTACGGTTTCCCTTACTGAAGGCAAATTTTTTAAATAAGTCCTAAATCTTTGACTATGGCCACCAAGTGAGTAGCGTTATTTGCCTTAAACTGAATTTTAAGGCTATTGAGTCTTTTCTCGACAGAACTTAAACTAGCAGGCTTGATATTCTTCTTTTTAAACTGAAAACTAATTTCATCTTGGGAAAGACCCGAAGCTAGTTGTTTGACCAATTGAAGATCGTAATCGTCAACATCCAATCTACCACTATTTTGAAGTGCACCTGCCACTTGAGGTGACACAAAACGTTTACCATCATAAACTTCCTTTAAAGCTTTTTCAAGTTCTAGCAACCCCATTCTTCCCTTACATATATAAGCGTCAATATCGAAACGTTCAATCAAAGACCGGACTTTTTGGATGCGATCCTCTACCGAGTAGGCGATGATTTTTAATTCAGGGTGCTCTTGGCGCAGTACTGCTATTAAATCCTCTCCCGAAGGGTAGTGTTGCGCACGATAATCAATTTTAAAGGACAAATCGGTGATAAGAAGCTCATAAGGCCGTCCATTTCGAATAGCGCTCTTCACATGTAAATAGGCATCATCGCAATATTGAACAGGAAAAACAGCATCAATCTGTAATTCCTTAAGCTTTGATAGCACTCCTGTATTGATGCTCCCTATATCATCCGCTATTAAAACTTTTTTAAACATACTAAACTTCCATTTTAGCCTCAAACCCTTTGGTGGGTTCGGACTCAAAAGTAATTCTTCCTTTAAGCGCCTCCATACGGTTTTCCACATTTTGGAGCCCATTGCTTTTTTCCAAATTACAGCCCACTCCATTGTCCTTGTAGTGAATAGCTATCTTCCTATTGATTTGTTCAAACTTTATCAATGCATGCGAAGCTTTACTATGTTTTCGCATATTGGTAAGCAATTCTTGAAGTACTTTATAAATTGTCTTCTTTTTTAATTCTGAAATTTCAGCCCATCCAACCTTAGCATTATTTTGCGTTACCACACTAATTTCAGAAGTCTCATAACTTCGGAATAAATCATCAAGCTGCTCACCAAAATTGGAACTTACATCAAACAGACTATGTTCTTTTGAAATGTCCCGGGTTTTTGTATAGATATTGTCTAAATCATCCAATACTTCATCTTTTGAATTTGACTGGGACTGCAATTTTGCCATCACTTGATACACATCATTTGCGATCTCATCATGGACTTTCTTGGCGATGCGAGATTCTGTGAGAAATACTTCTCGGACCTTCTCTTTTTTATGACGCATGCGAATCATTAAAATAATAAATACAGCGACGACTAGAATTACAATTGCTGCAGCCTGGATGGCAATATTTTTACTTCTCGCTTCTTCTCTTTTTAACTCGCTCGCAAAAGTTCGCTGTCGTTCTTTTTCAACATTAAATTTCATTACTGCATACGAATAAGCTCTCTGTTGACCGACTAATTTTAAACTATCGCTCAGAAATTTGAATCTTCTATTGTTAGAATTATCATCCAACTCTAACAAAAGCCCTAAAGCTTCATGTTCATAAGAAACATCTTTCGATAAATATGCAGTCAACAATGTCTGTTCTGCATAGAACAAAGCCTCTTGATTTAAATTTCTGTCTTTATAGAAGTTTGTCAAATGTCGATAGCTTGAAAATAACTTAAGCGAATCACCATTTTCCAATCTTAGAAACAACCCCTTATTAATGTTGCTTAGCGCATCTTGGTGATTCACCAATGATTGAGCATAGCCCAAATTATCCAATGCCGAGGCAATCAATTTGGCATCTCCAATATCCAAAGCCATTTTATAGGCAAAATTTAAGGTGTCAATTGCTAATTTATTTTTTTCTTGATCCCGTAATAAATTCGCAATATTATTTATAACTGAAATACTATCAGTTGCGCTAGTGGCAAGCTCAAATGATTTTTTATATAGTTTATGTGCTTCACTAAATGCCTTACGTTCTCGATATAAAACACCCAACAGGTTTAAAATTCTTTTCTTGGCATCACTTGAAATTGAATCTTCCTTTGAATCTATTAATGACAATACATTTACCGCTCTTTGCTCACTCTCATTATAATCCCCAAATAGATATTTTCCGTTCGCTATAACTTCAAGATGATATATGGCACTTACAGAATCACCTTTTCTCAAATCCATATCATAACGAGATTCATAGTATTCAAACGCCAAATTAACTTTTGAAACATCCTCTCCCTCCATTATCACACGGTAATAATATTGTGCAGAGTCTAGCTCTCTCTGAGCGCATGCCGAGCTCGAAGCGACTAATAAAATTACCAAAAAACAGGTTGAAAAAAAGAGGAATGAAAAAATTTGATTCTTCATTCCCCTAAGTTACTAACTATTATTTAGCTATTAATCTCCATCTGGCGGCGGCGGCGGAGGCGGCGGAATTATAATATCCTCTCCACAACACGCCTGCGGTGCATTTTCCTGTTGAATAACGGCATCCGGGGTACAAGAAAAAAGACCCAAATTGAGGAAAACCGTAACGACTATTAAAAACATTTTTTTCATTTTACTCTGATTTTATTTTGGACATACCAATGGCCGTCCGAGTTATTAATCGAATTGATTTTTACGCTGATAATTCGCGCTAAAGAGTGAAGAGACGTCTCGTTCTCTAGGTGAGAAGTGAGGAGTACAGCAGAAGAGTTTTATCACTACTTCTCAATCGTTCAAATTCACTTTGCTGTGACTCCAAATAAGAACCGATTGAGTTCGTAAAACCCCAATTACGCTTGAGGCATCAATCAATGCTGAAGCAAATAAAAGGAAGGTGTTTTTGAATGAATGGAAATTGGATGGAAGTTGGATGGAAATTTCATGGAATAAAGATTCCAAGAGATCGGGATCCGAAGAAATAGTTTAAATCATTGTATATCAACTAAATAAATGCATAGAAAATTAATTACAGCGGCCTTTAATAAAGCATCAAAAAATATCGGTTCAAGAACACCGCATCGTATAGCTGAATATATTTCGAATACTATTCAAGAAAACAACAGTGAAACCTATGGAATAAGAAGTTTGAGAGACAACCATAAATTGGCCATAGAAGATTCAAAAAAAAATATAGAATTTAGACAGGGAATCGTTCAAGCCCTCTGTGAGTTTTTAGGTCATCGAGACTTTCAAGAATTTCAATGTAAAAACCAAGAAAAAAAATTACCATTTAGTAAAAGAATGATGGTTGTAATTAAAACGAAAAGCGCTGTCGTGGTCATTATCCTAATTGCATTTCTTACGATTACGATTATTACCTATGTAAATAAGGAGCGTTGGATGGAGTGGGAACAAGATCATTATACGGAAGTTTCATTTGACAGCGAAAAGTTGACCAATGGCACATTAAAACTGTACAACAAAAATCGAATTAACCATTTTCGTCAAGTATACCCAGACTGTGATTACCCATTCTTCAAAGCAAATGGAAATGAAAACCTTTGGTACGGCAAAAACAAAGAGGGCGTTTACGAGTACTTTACCGATTTAGGCCTTCATCCAGGAACTGGTAGAACCCTAAAAAAAATCACCGAATATATGGTCATAACTCATATATGTGAGACCCATTAAGGTCTTATTTCTTTTGAATAATATAAATAGCCCGCGGTATTAATCAACCGCAAATTATTACCCAAACCGAGGAACAGCCTTCCTGGTACCAGAAGTCAAACCAACCATCTCGTCAACAATCGATTTCCCTAAATCGTCATTGTACCAAAGCTGAAGATTCTTTTTAAAAGTATCGTCTATCACACCATGTTCCTTTTTATAATTGACCACTAGTTGTGTGGCATTTTGGGAGCGTGGACCCCAGGTATCTATTACTTTATAATGCTCATCCAAAATAAGGAGCTTTGGGATGGACTTGGTGCCGTTGGTTAGATAATGGCTCATAAGCTCATTACTTTCATCACGAAGCACAATTTTTAAAGTCAATTTTGAAGTACTCGTGGTAATTTTGTGAAGCACGGGAATGGTTTGTACGGCATCCGCACACCAGCTCTCAGCGATGAGCAGCCAAGTTTGCGGAGCAGCTACATTTCTAAAATGTTCCGCTACAGTTTCTGGAATGGATAAGGTTTTATCCAGCCTTTTAAGTCGGCTAGCGTTTAATTTGGTCAGGGCTACTTTTTGTTCTGAAGTATCGGTCCCAGTGGTTTTTTTATGCTGAATCAGATCACGCATCAGCGCTTGATAGGCCTCGTAGCTCATCGCATTATGGCAGGTATTTTTAAGCAGTGTAGTCATAGATTGTTGCTTTGAATTCTTGTTTATTTCTATCACAAAATTATCGGATAATTCCCTTCTGAAACATGATATTAGTCATTCCTAAAGGCCCAATTTTGATGCCGTCAAAAGCTTTAATTGAGCTGCTAAAAATCCTTTTTCAGTGCCTTTCGTTTGATTAGATACCCAGGGATTAAAACCCAAAGTACTAACACGCCCGAGGAAATTATAATCCCGAATGCTGTTCCGAAGAACTTGTGAAATACTGCTCCGGTATACCCTAGTAATGCCGAGATGTCTAATTTCAGTAAAATTAAAACCCTAGAAAGATCAATGGGATTGAACATGGTCGCAGTTAGCGAAAAAGTGTCGAGTGGGTATTCTTCAAAAACGATTAAAGACATCAGAAAGATCCCATCGTAAATGACAGCCATAAACAACCACAGCAGAATAGCATAGCCAAAGCCTTTGATCTTATTTTCATTTGAAAGTGCAATATTATACGCCAGTGCTGTAAAAATTAAGGTCAGGAAAGTTCCTGTGATAAGTAGCAAAGAGAAATCCCAAATAGCACTCGATTTAAAAATTCCGTAGAAAACAAAGGGAAGTCCTAGTCCGACAATGAGACTCATGGACAGCGACAAGGCGACACCTAAATACTGACCTAAAAAGATAGAGGATCGCTTTACGGGTTGCGCTAATAGTAATTCGGTGAATTCCTTTGAACTGTAATAATACATCACCCCAAAAACGGTGCTAATGAGCGGCACTAGAATGATGATCACATTCATGAGTGTAATAACGGCCTTGGACAGGTTGTTATTCAGAAATAATAATACGACGCCCAATAACAAATAGAACGCGAAATACACATAACTCCAGCGGCTCCGCATGAGGTCGAAAAAACTATATTTTAGTATTTTAATCATAACTCTGAGCTAATAAGGACGCAATAGCGTGTTCAAAATCGGGTTGCTGAGTTTTCTCTTTTAGGGCTGAAATACTCCCTTTAAAGTAAATTTTACCTTCCAAGAGAAACACTATCTCATTGGTAATTTCTTCCACAAAACTCATGATGTGAGAAGTAATTAAGATGGTTTTCCCTTTTTTCTTTTCTGAAGCAATTAATTCTTTCAAACGAATCAGAGAAATGGGATCTAAACCGGTGGTGGGTTCATCGAGAATAATCAAAGGGCTGTCAAACATAAAGGTGAGTAGGATATTCACTTTTTGCTTGGTCCCGCCAGAGAGCGTCCCTAATTTTTTACTGAGAAAGGGTTCTAACTTAAAGCGTGCTATCAATTGTTCTTCCGCAGTGATTTCATTGCCTCTTAAATCTTTAATCATTCGAATGAGCTCTATGACTGTCAGATTATGTGGGAAATTTGCAATTTGCGGCAGATAATCAATCTTATGGCGATACAGATAGTCGCGACGGATTGATTTTCCATCCAATGTAATCGTTCCTTTATTTGGAATGACCATCCCCAAGATGCTTTTGATGAGCGTCGTCTTTCCCGAACCATTGGGTCCTAAAACAGCGAATATTTCTCCGGCATCGATGTCAAGGTCCAATCCTTTGAGTACCTGATTCTTTCCAAATTTTTTATGTAAATTTTCGATCTTAATCATGGCGGATTCGTTTCATAATGGGTTGGTTATCCAATAAGTTATCTGGTGTAAATACCGGAGAAACTTTTTCGGAGAAATCGATGATGTCAATAAACAAGCTTCGGAGTAAAATTATAGACTCCGGTGTTCGATTTACGATATAGGAAAACAATTTGACAGGCCGGTAAGGAACATCTCCTACTCCATTTTTGTCGAGATCATAGCCCGCATAATTGCTCCAATAATTATGTTCGAATTTGTTGTCATTCAGCTTACTATTGTACGCCAAATCAAAGGAGTTGTATAAAAAATTATTATTGATGAACGAATTGGTATAGCAAGCCCCTCGAGACTTTATCGCCCATCCATTACTAATAAAATCGTTGTTTTTGTAGTTCACCCGATTGGACCCTTCTATGTTTATTCCAATGGTGTTATTCTCAAAGGTGTTCCCAATGATTTCCGAATCATTTATTTCTTTCAGTAATAACCCATAGGAAGCGGGGCCCCAATTATCCTTAAAGACGTTCCCGTACATTTCTATCTTTTTTGAAAACATCACCGCCACCCCTGCTCCATTGTTCTCAAACGTATTGTTTTCATATAAGTCATCGTTGGAAAACATAAAGTGTAATCCATAGCGAATATTTTCATGGCTGATATTGTTAGTAATCTTACAAAAGTTGGAAAACTCTAGATAAATTCCATCGCGGACATGAGTTACGATATTCTTGTCGATTTCTATATTCTGACAATACCACAGTTGAATTCCATTTCCTGAATTGTACTCCTCCTCTGCATCACCAATAATCTTGTTGTGATACACTTTGCCATCACTCGCCTTCTCAAGGTAAATTCCGAAGAAAAGTTTTTCTAATACTAAATTCTGAATCACAAAATGCTTGCTTCTTTTTACTCGAACAGCGGCGTAGTCTTCGGTATAACTGGTCCCTACATTTATAATGAAGAGGCCGTCGAGCGTTACATGATCTGAAGTAATGGTAAAGATCTCTCCTTTCAATTCACCGTCGATTACTGGGTAATCTTCGCCAATGATAGTGAGGGGCTTGTTCACCACAATATTGTACTCTTTATAAGTGTCTTTTTTAATGATAATGGTATCAAAGGCTTTTGACACGCTAATCGCCTCCTTAATAGAACTAATCTCGCAATTGGAGCACACTTCAAGGACTTGGGAGCTCATGGAAGTATGCACCAAAAACAAAACGAATAGATATGTAAAAGTCTTTTTCAAGTTAGTTTGATGTTTTTCTGAATTATCTTATGATTAAAAACTTAGAGTCTTCCTTGGCCATCACATGATGCTTTTCATACGCCGGGAAACTAAAAGATTGACCTTGCTCAATTAAAAATTCTTGTGCCGAAATACTAAAATCGATCGCACCTACAAGCACCAGCAATACTGTTTCTCGAGGAGAGGTATGCTCGGGAAATAGGGCATTCTTTTCTAGAGTAATGAGTAAGGTTTCACAAGTTTCGGTCTTGGATACTACTGTTACCTTAAGTCCATCAAAAATGGAATCACGGACTGTGTTATTTATTTCGTACATATTATTGGTTTTTTAAATAATGTTGGATTTCTTCCCAAGAATACAGCTCACCTTTCTTTGCTCCCAGTATGGCTATAGCACTTTCTTTCGATTTTGAAGCCGAAAGATTGGCGCGCATGGGGCTGGGTATCTCTGGAGAAACAATAAAGGTTGCTGTGGTAGCATCGATCAATACGGTTGGGTTCGCGTAATCGGTCACTAAAAACTGAGCTACTGTATCCTCGTCAAAATCGGATAAGGAATTGATCATACATTCGGCCGCATCAAACTTATACACCTTTCCCTTTTGAGTCACCAATTGGGCGGCATGTTGTTGATCGACAATGGTCATGCTGCAAAAGTGACAACCATCTTCCCCGTAGTGGATTTTGTTTGCCTGAAGGTTGCATGATGTCAATGTGAAGATTAGAAGTAGCGAAAACGGAGTGATTAAATTTCTCATATCATTTTGTTTTATTTTTTTCTCTTTTTCCAACTAAGAATGCCAGGAAAGACATTGCTATTCCCAATCCTAGAAGATAAGCACCGAGCTGTGGGTAAGAGTGTGCTTTAAAGTTTAAAATGTCTTTCGATCCATACAATGGAGGTTGAAAGCCCATTACGGTTCCATCTGGATTGGTGAATTTCATGATTGCTTTTGGGTCTAAATCATGCCCATAATCGTGTTCCCACAAATAGAAATCGTAAATACCTGCACCTGCCAGAACTATTATTAACAAGAACCAACCAAGCATCCATTTGTAGCTTCCTTTCCAACCGATAAGCAATCCTAAAATGGACATACCTATAATGACCATAGGAAATACTTTGAACTCTGGAATCGTCTCTGGTATATATTTCATCCCTACATAATGATTCATCAAATTGATGTTCTTGATGTCGTGTGGATGTTCATCTGCGAAATCATTGATGTAAATGTCCATCCCTAACGGAATTGGATATTGCGGCGCTTCCAAGCGGATATTCCAAAGAGGAAACACAAACAATCCCAAAATAAAGAGGGAGCCAAGAATCATGATGAGGCGTGATTTTTTCATTTTCTATGGAGTTAAATATTGGTTTTATTTTTTTCTGAAATGAACTTTGACATACGTTTTATGCAGTAACTTTTTTAAAAGGCGGGGACTCTTCACATCCCCGCCCTTCTGGAAATATTAATCACTTATCTAAAAATATCTCCGCTACTAAAGCAACTAATCTTCGCCTAAAGACCAAGACAACTCTAAGTCCGATTCGGCTGGAGAAACTCTAATGTATCCCTGCATTTCTTGATGCAATGCCGAACAGAAATCGGTACAATAAAATGGCCAAACACCCACTTGTTTTGGCTCCCATATAAAGGTTTCTGTTTGTCCGGGCATGATCAATAATTCTGAGGTATTTGCTCCAATCATACTTACCCCATGAGGCACATCGTAATCCTGCTCCAAATTGGTTACGTGGAAATACACTTTATCTCCAACTTTAACCCCTTCAATATTATCTGGATTGAAATGACTTCGGATCATGGACATATAAATATGAACCTCTTTTCCATCGCGAGTCACCTTGGTATCTGCTTCGGTTTGAATGGCATACTTGTGCTCATTTTCCTCTAGTTTGTATATTTTCTTAGAGTTTTTCATAATGATATCTGCTCTAATTCCAGCGGCGTAATGCGGTTCTCCAATCGTAGGGAAATCCAGCAAAAGCTCCATTTTATCTCCTGAAATATCATAGAGCTGTGCCGATTGTGTTACCTCTGGGCCTGTTGGCAGATAACGGTCTTTGGTGATCTTATTCATGGCTAGTACGTAGTCTCCAAATGGCTCTCGAGAGTTCCCTCCAGGAATCATTACATGACCTACGGAATAATAGCACGGTTGTCTATCTACTACTTCCCATGTTCCTAATTTCCATTTAACCACTTCAGAAGAAATAAAGAAGGAGGTATACGCATTCCCTTTTCCATCAAATTCTGTGTGTAACGGACCTAAACCAGCTTGATCTACAACACCGGCAAGCACGTCTTCGAAATTTAAGATAGGAATCCCGTAGGCTTCTCCGTCAAAATTTTCGGCCTCTATTGCTGCTAACATTTTAGTAAAGGAATGAACCGTTAGGTTAGCCGAAAGCTTTCCGTTTCCAACAATATATTCTCCTGATGGATCTACATCGCAACCATGAGGTGATTTTGGCGTTGGCAATAAGTACACAAGCCCTGGGAGCTCAGAAGCGTCTAACATGAGTACTTCTTTCTTCATGGTGGACGTAGCCGTATGCGTTTTATCATCGTACACATTATGCGCATAATTAGCAGGCATCATCTTCCCTTTTCCAGCTTTGATATATTCTTCAGCCTTTTTCCAGTTTACCGCGGCGATAAAATCCTTATCGTTTTGTGAGGCATTAACTTCCAGTAAAGTATTGGCTTCTTCAGAATTATAAGTAGAAAAGAAGAACCAACCGTGAGATACGCCACGCCCGGGGTGGGCCAGATCATAATCGAAACCTGGCATCATGATTTGAAAACTCAAATCCATACCGCCATCTTCGGGATCTACGCTAATAAAAGATAAGGAACCTTTAAAATTTCCCTTGTAATCCTTAATGGACATATCGCGTTGTGGAATAGGCACGGAAAATCGTGTTCCAGCTACCACATATTCTGTATTTTCAGTTACGAAAGACGAACTGTGGTTTCCCGCGCTATTAGGAATCTCAAGAATTTCTGTTGTTTCGAAGGTGGTTAAATCGATTTTCGCGATACGAGGTGTATTGTTTCCATTAATAAATATCCATCGTCCATCTAATACGCCGTTAGTTTGTGAAATATCTGGGTGGTGAGCGTCATCCCAAGGCACAAAACCATGTGATGTATTCAACATAGGTTTCGTTTCCTCATTGTAACCCCAAGCTTTTTCGGCATCCTGTGAAAAGACGGGAATTACCTTAAAAAGACGTCCTGATGGGAGGCCGTAGACAGATAGTTGTCCGCTAAATCCTCCAGAAAGAAAGGCGTAATATTCGTCGTACTCACCTGGAGCTACGTACACCTTCTCGGCGGCATTGGAGCCAAGTGCTCCGCCACTTTTATCTTGGGATGATTCGCTATTATTACAGCCCACAATACCTATCAGCATTGAAAGCAACAGCGTAAAAGTTAGTTTATTTTTCATGTTCCTATTGTTTAAGTTGTTTTCTATTAATTCTCTGGTAAAATCACCTTGTCCACGACGTGAACGATTCCGTTTCCTGCAGGAATACTTGCTAGTATTTTTGCCCCTCCAACATATACATCATCGCCCTTTACTTCTACTAGGATATTTTCATTACTTGCCTGACCCAATTTTTTAAACTTCTTCAAAAAATCCTTAGAATAGTTGCCAGGAGTTACGTGATGCTTCAGGATAAAAGCCAACTGACTTTTGTTCTCTGGCTTCAACAGGTTTTCTACCGTTCCTTCCGGCAATGCATCAAATGCATCGTTGGTAGGTGCAAATACCATAAGAGGACCCGTATTCACTAGCACATTTTCCAATTCGGCCGCTTGTACCGCTGCCACAAGTGTGGTATGGTCTGGCGAATTGATTGCTATCGTTAAAACTGTCGGTTTGGCTTCATCGTTTTTAACGAAGGCCTGGCCTTGCCTTTTGGTTGACACTTCCTTTGTCTGCGTATCCGAATTTGCCTCAGATTTCTTAGTTTCATCTTTGCAACTCGCTAAAAAAACGAGAGCAAAAACCATCAATAAACTAAATAGTGATTTCATAAGTTCTGTTGTTTAGTATTCGGCAGTCTCATAAAAGACCTCCGAAAAAGTGTATAGATGAGCGTGTGTCATCTATTTAAGAGTTCTGAAATATTCAAGTATGGCTCGAGCTTCTTCTTCTGTTAAACTTTGGTTCGCCATTGGAGATCCGTTATGCTCAATAAGTAATTGCTTTGCGATCGGGTCATTCTTCACCATACCTTCTGGATCCAGAATCATATTCATGATCCATTCAGCTGAACGACGTTCCAACACACCCACTGGAGAAGGCCCAATGAATTTTTTATTTGCCTTATGACAGGCAGTACATTTTATTTTAAATAGCCCAGCACCTGTTGCTACCATGGCTTGATCAATTGTTTCAGGCAACTCCATGTTTTTGATGGGACCTACTCCTTTATTATTTAAATCGATCAAAGGAGTTTTTGTGGCAGACGCCTTCGCCGTTTTTTTAACTTCTTTCTTTGCGGCACCAATTTTCACTTGCTTTTTTTGCTTTTTCTCTTCTCCGCCGCCACAGCCCACGAGGAAAGAAATAAATACAATTGCGATTAACTTCATTAGGTATTTCATGATGTGTATGATTAATATTTCACGTCAAAAATAGCCTCTGTCTAAATGTTAAAATATGACAATTATCATAAAAAGATATTTTTATCTTTTTATATTCGAACTCGAATTAACCCATTCATTTATTTCATGTTTGCAAACGCCTCTAAATATGCCATTAAAGCGCTCTGTGTTATCGTGTCACAGACGTCACCAGAAAACAAGCTATTGGTCAAGGAGATTGCAGAGCAGATTGAGGTCCCAAAGCCATTTCTATCCAAAATACTGCAGCAATTGTCCTCAAAAGAATTCATCTCATCCACCAAGGGAAGACATGGTGGTTTTTATATTGAAGGGAAACAATTAGAACATTCGCTTTTGGACATCATTGTTGAAGTAGAAGGCAAAAATAAGCTGCAACGCTGCGCTATTAATTTCGATCAATGTGATGCTCAAAACCCCTGCCCTATACATCACTTTATTGCCACGGCAAAAAACGAACTTCAAGAAAATATCAAAAATATTAAGTTGAAGGATCTTGGAGAAAATAAGGGCAAACTACTTTCCACATTATGAAGGTTGTTATGACAGCTTACCCAAGAAACTCTCTAATCAGAATATAAACTCCCATCACGAGTACAAACCACCCAAATGCTTTCTTGAGTTTATGGCCATCGATAAACTTGTTGAGCCAAACCCCAATAAAAATACCGACAATCGAAACGGCTGAAAAACTAAGTAGGAAGGTCCAGTCAATTTCCAAATTCTCTATATCTCCAATAAAACCAATAAGCGACTTAATAGCAATGATTAATAAAGATGTAGCCACCGCTTTTTTCATTGGCAACTTTGCCAAAACTACCAAAGCTGGAATAATTAAAAACCCTCCTCCGGCACCAACAATACCGGTGAGTAAACCTATTACGATACCTTCTATAATAATAAGAGGATAATTGTAGCGAACTTGAGTTTCAATTTCAGGTTTACCATTTTTATCCCGAATCATTGAAATGGAAGCTATGAGCATAATCAGAGCGAAGAATATCATGATTCCAATATTCTTGGTCACCATAAAATCACCGACAGTAAAAAGTTCGTCAGGAATAGCAGGTAACAAAAACTTTCTAGCAATATAAACAGCAATAAAGGCAGGAATAGCGAAAACAATTGCCGTCCTGAAGTCTACAAGCCCCTTTTGCATATTGCGGAAAGCACCAACCAAGGCCGAAACTCCAACCACAAACAAAGAATAAGCAGTGGCCGTTACCGGGTTGATGTATAGGAGGTAGACAAAAATAGGCACTGTAAGAATGGAACCGCCACCACCTACAAGACCCAAGACCACTCCAATGATTAGAGCGCCTAGGTATCCCAAGATTTCAATAAGTTCCATGGAGTAGTTAGTTTCAGCAAAACTATACAAAGCATCCGATTCAGGAAACAACTTTTGCCACAAAATCGACTTAATTACCTTATTATTTTAAGAAATATCTTGAAAGTTCTACATATTATCCACATATTTGCAGCCAACAAAACAAATAAAAGTACTCTATGAATCTATTTATCACACATATTCAGGATGCCAAAAGGCTACCTTTTTTAGTATGTAAATAGGTAGTGAGACTAAAAAAGATAAAAAATAGCAAAGCGTCCAAGAAATTGGACGCTTTTTTTATGCCTTTTTTTAGCCTTATTACTCAAATGCCAAAAATGGTAGTTGAAAAACTAAGTGACAGTGAAACAAGCATTTATATGCTTCCTCCAATATACCCGAGATACCGGGCAGGAACCTCCTATGTCTAATTTGAATATAAGTATCTGATTATCAATTAATTAAATTTGATTTTTTATTGCACAAATCAAAAGTGTTTTCTATGTTTGCTCCGCAGAAAATCAATATTCAATTTTAAACCGAAGAACTATGAAACTTCTTAATTCATTTAAAACCACTACTACAGAACAAGGTTCTTTTGTGTGGTTGCTTCGGAACTTCCTTACTAGATAATCATTATTATATATGTATAGAAGTCCGAGGTTTTAATAAATCGTTTCGGGCTTTTTAAGCATTAAACAATTGCCTTAAATCTTGGGACGCGTGCATATAGCACAGGCGCTTTTGTGCGCCACTAATTCGAAAATTTATTTCTACTGAATAGGAAACTACTTTCTCAAGCTAGCTTCCCAACCCTTCAGTGTTCAATTTTCGACTATCAAATAATGAAAACTATTATGGGGAAAAAACTAAGTGGGAAAGACCTAATCAAATTGGGCTTCCCAAAGAACAATAGCATAAATGTGACTTTAGGTCAGATTAATCGCTATCAGAAGCGGAAAAAGAAGGAACAAATCTTATTGGAAGCCAAGAAAGTATTGTTGCATCCTGAAAATTATAAAGGAGACGGTGTTTGGGGCAAGATTGCGGAAAGTCTAATAGATCCGGTTGAGGTAAAAAAGCAGGTACTCATGAACACTAGAGCGCCATTTCAAATCTATGGTGAAAACGAAATAGATGAGCAAGCGAAGTATCAATTATACGATGCTTTAAAACTCCCCATTTCGGTTGCCGGGGCATTAATGCCCGATGCCCATAAAGGTTATGGATTACCGATTGGAGGTGTACTTGCTACGAGAAATGCGGTAATACCCTACGGTGTAGGCGTAGACATTGGGTGTAGAATGTGTTTAACCATTTATCCAATGAAAGTATCCTACTTGAAGGGAAAAGGACATCAACTAGCAAATATGCTTTCCGATCACACCAAATTCGGCATGTACGAAACGCATAAAATGAAGCACGATCATGAGATCTTCGAAAGAGAAGAGTTCAAGAACATTCCTTTAGTCAAACGATTAAAGGACAAGGCTTATAAGCAACTGGGTACCTCGGGTGGAGGTAATCATTTTGTGGAGTTTGGAAGCGTGACCATTAGCGATATTGACAATGAATGGAACTTGAAACCAGGAGAATATGTTGGGATTTTGTCTCATAGTGGATCTCGTGGATTGGGAGCAAATATTGCCAAGCACTATACTTATTTGGCTACAAAACAATGTCCGTTACCAAAGCACGTACAGCAATTGGCTTGGTTGGATTTGAATACGCATGACGGACAAGAATACTGGCTGGCCATGACTTTGGCTGGCGATTATGCACAGGCCTGTCATGATAATATTCATGCGAGATTGGGCAAATTGTTAGGGTCAAAACCCATTGCAAAAATCGAGAACCATCACAATTTTGCTTGGAAGCAAAAGGTGGGGAATGAAGACTGTATTGTGCATCGCAAAGGAGCTACTCCAGCAGCCAAAGGAGAACTGGGTATTATTCCCGGCTCAATGACAGCGCCAGGATACATTGTTCGAGGTAAAGGAAATAAGGAGAGTTTAGAGTCGGCATCACATGGGGCTGGTCGCTTGTTTTCTCGAAGAAAATGCAAGGAAAAATTCACACGTTCTGCCATTCAAAAACAACTAGCATCGAACGATGTTACTTTAATTGGAGGTGGCATTGATGAAGCTCCTATGGCTTATAAGAATATCGAAACAGTAATGAAAAACCAACAAGAACTCGTTGAGATTGTAGGTATGTTCACACCAAAAATCGTCCGAATGGACAGATAGTTATGAAAAACGCAATACATACATCAGCGCTTGTACAACTCACTGCCGGTCGTGGGCCAGCAGAGTGTTGTTGGGTAGTCGCAAAGGTGCTTAAGGTCTTTTTAGAGGAATGCAAATTGAAAGGCATCACCTATGAACTGCTATACAGAGAACCAGGCATTGAAAATGGCACCCAACAATCGGCAACGGTACGAATTTCAGGATCCAAAACAAATGAATTTTTAATTACTTGGGTAGGTGCGATTCAATGGATTGGGACGTCTAAATTCAGAACGTATCACAAGCGAAAAAATTGGTTTATTGGTATGTTTCAATTAGAGCTTCCTTCAGATATAAAAATAGATATGAAGCAAGTAAAATTTCAGGCGATCCGAAGTTCTGGTCCTGGGGGACAACACGTAAACAAAGTGAGTTCCGCAATTAGGGCTACCCATGTACCAACAGGAATACAGGTGGTGGCGATGGACAGCAGATCGCAGCATCAAAATAAAAAGTTGGCTATTAGCAGACTTTCAGAAAAAATGCAAGAAGCGCATACAAACGACCTTAAAAAACAAGCGGCAGACCAATGGCAAAATCACTTAGATCTGCAAAGAGGAAATCCGATTCGGGTTTTTAGAGGAAGTGATTTTAAACAAGAAAAAAAGATAAAGACACATAAGTCTGCACGACAGCAAGTCAAAAACGATTTAAAGAAAAAGTTATGGGACTAACAACAGCGGATAGCTATTATTTAAAAGCCAAAGCGGCAACTGGTGGCTTTATAAGTGATTGGGGAGAAGTCTGCGAAGCACTAAATTATGCCTTATCGTATGACGAAAACCATGGTGCATCCTTGTGTCTATTGGCGAAAATCTATGCGAAAAACTTATCCCTTTTTGATAAGGCTTATGAATGCTTTGACAAACTAATTGCCGCCGATATGGACTATGTGGAGGTATATCCACTATATGCGAAATATCTTATCTGGGGAGGTGAGATAGAGCGAGCGCAAAAGCTGATTGAATTTGCATCGTCCATTAAGGCAATCGACAAATCACAATTGTTTTGGTTATCCTCTTACATTGAAGACATTAAAGGGAACTATAAAAAAAGTTTAAAGCGTTTAAAAAAAGCAAAAACGGTCATTTATAATGAGTCCTATTTTAATTTTATGGAAGATGAGGAGCAACGGATTAAGAAGAAAATCAAACTTTTAAAAACGAAGAAGAAAAAGAAGAAAAAGAAGAAGTCTTCAAGAAAGAAGTATTTGAAGAAAAAGAATTAAATCATTATGTAAAGGAGAGGCTATACAGTTTTGTGGGAAGCTGCTTGCCTCTCAATTGTAGCTCTCCAATTTCCGAACCCTTTAAATGTTCTCCAGGTGTTAGCTTTTGATACAATTCTTTGGACAGTAACATCTGCACATTGTACTTGTTACACTCCGATTGGATTCGGGCGGTGGTATTGAGTACATCACCCGTATAAATGATGTCTTTTTTTATAATCCCTATTTCTCCTGTAGTAACCTCTCCTAAATGAAAGGCTGCTTTAAATTCTGGGATTAAACCAAACCGTTGTAAATAAGCTTCTCTTTGTTTTTCGATACTTTCAGAAATCTGCCGAAAACACTCGACGCAATTATTATTTTTAAGGCCTTTCTTTTCGATCCAAGAAACTACAATTTCATCGCCTACATATTGATAAATATCTCCTTCCGTATCTAAAATGGGTTGGGTCATATCGGAATAGTACTTTCTAATCAACTTGAAATACTTTTCATGGCCCATTTGTTCGGCTATGGTTGTGGACGACTTCATATCCAAAAACATAAAAATTCTTGTTTCCTGATTGGGATGATGGTAACGGCCTAAAATGAAATTTATGAGTCTTGTCATTCCGAAGTACTCGATAATTTCAGAAAACAATATCGCAATCGATAGGGTTACCCCAATATAAATCATGATACTCCAAAAAGAGAACGTGGACATAAAATTCCATAAACTGTCAAACACCTGCGGATCCCAAATGGGAATTTCTAGCAAAAGTGAATTCGCAATAATAACTAAGGTGACTAAAAACACGGCAATAAACCCAATATAAAAAACACTCTTGACCAGCACTTTGAACCACAGCGCATTATCCCGAAATTTACTACGAAGCCATGATACCTCGATCCATCCTTGAAGCCATCCCACTATAAAACTGAAGCTCCCAGCGTATAAAACGGAACCTTTGAAACTATATACATTTTCTGAAGTTGGATAGGACTTTACATCCCCAAGAAGACCCACCTCAACGATGGCGTAAACAATAGCAGATGCACACCAAATTAAAGCAAAAAATAATGCTTGCTTCCAATAATGTCGATATCGTGTGGGTATTTTCACTGGATAAATATAAAAACAATTCTTAATAGCGCGGTGCAATCAACTAAAAACCGCATTATTTGTTCCATGGCGTTATGACCTTTATGACGATTTCTATTTTGTTTTCAGAAATACTCTTTCTGATTGAATTTCAATTTGAGAATTGTTAGACTATGACATGAAATCGAATAATTCTCGGTCTGAAACGGCGCAGTTAGCCCCTTCTTTGGAAGCCACAATGGCACCAACAGCGCAAGCTGCCATCAAGGCTTTTTCGGGCCTGTCTTGCTTCAGAAATAAATAGAGAATTAAGGTAGCCAGAAACGAATCACCAGCCCCAACAGTATCGACAACCTCCACTTTAATACCGCCATGTTCGTAAAACTCCCCTTCATGAAACAACAAGGCTCCTGCAGCTCCTTTAGTCACGCAAACAGAAGTTGTATTGGTAATTTTGACTAGCCATTCTATCTGACTTTTCCTGTCATTTTCCTGACAGCCCAAAGCATCACAAACTTCCAGTAGTTCTTCATCATTCAGTTTAATGAAATCGGCTAGCTGCATTAATTCGTACACCAATGAAATATGATAATGCGGTGCACGAAGGTTTACATCAAATATTTTGGTGTTGGCAACCGGCAATAATTGTCGCAATGTATCTCGATTGGCCCCGCCTCGAATAGCGAGACTTCCGAAGAGAAAAAATGGTGCCTCTTTCACCATTTGAATTAGCCTGGGTGAAACTTCAATGGCATCCCAGGCAACTGGTTTCAGAATTTCATAAGAAGCACTACCCCCTTCATTCAAAGTAATGGTAACCGCTCCCGTAGGCAATTCGCTATCTGTTTGAATGAATTCCTGAAACAGCCCATTTTGAGTAAGATAATCAGTGATTTCTCTCCCTAATTCGTCTGCTCCAATTCGGCTAATAATAGCAACGGCAACATCAAAGGAATGTAATCGCAAAGCAACATTTAAGGGAGCTCCTCCTATTATTCGCTTATGTGGAAACACATCCCACAAAATTTCTCCAAAACAAATTACCTGCTTAGCCTGCATTGTCCTCCGTTAGTTGTTTTTCTAAATCTTCCAATGATACTCCTTTGGTTTCGGGCATCTTAAACAGTGCCCAAAGCAGTTGAAGCACCATCATTCCGGCAAAGAAGTAGTAAATTATTTCCATTTGATCTGCGAAAATTCCTAGCATTTTACCATCCACAATTTTATCACTAATAAAAAGAGGGGTCACCATGGTAATAATGGCTGCAAAAACCCAATGGGTTCCAGTTCCCCAGCTTTGGCCATAGGCCCGCACTCGATTTGGAAATATTTCAGAAATAAACACCCAAATAACGGCGCCTTGTCCAATAGCATGTGAGGCTACAAACAAACAAATAAAGGTGATCAGTGCCGTGGGGCTTAAATTGAATTGAAAGCAAATCCCCACCATAATCAAGCTAAAAATATACCCAATAGATCCAATGATAATCAATTGGCGTCTTCCTAGGCGATCAATCAATCGAACGCCTATAAGGGTGAATAGTAAGTTGACAATCCCAATGGCAATCGAGTTAAAAAGTGAATCTGAGCCACCTAATCCAGCCCGCTCCAAAATTTGCGGCGCATAATAAAGCACAAAGTTGATTCCTGAAAGTTGATTAAAAAAGGCGATTAAAAAGCCTAACCAGAGCACTCTTTTGTATTTTTTCTGAAACAAAGTATCGCTGCTTTTGGGTAATTTGGCGTCTAATTTTATTTCTGCCAAATGTTTTTTGGCAGCGTCTATTTTCTCATAAATAATTTGCAGTATGGAAAGTGCCTGTGCATCATCACCTTTTTGCAACACAAGCCATCTTGGACTATTCGGGACTCTAAGAACCATTAAAGTATAGGCTAAAGCTGGAATAGCCTCTATACCTAACATCCATCTCCAATCATTCGCTCCGCCTACTCCTTTTAAGGCCCAGTTGGAAATAAACGCAATCATGATTCCAAACACGAGACAGAATTGGTATAAGGCTCCTAATTGGCCTCGGTTTTCGGAGGAAGTGATTTCAGAGATATAGATGGGTGCTGCCACGGAGGAGACACCTACACCAACACCACCAATGAAGCGAAATAGTGAAAATAAATACGGGTCGGACACTAAGGCGCTTCCGATTGCGGAGACAAAAAATAGGATTCCAATCCAAAATAAGGTCTTTTTTCGCCCTAGCTTTTGCGTGGGAATTCCACCCATGAGTGAACCCAAAACGGTTCCCCATAAAGCCATACTCATGATAAAGGTGCCGTGCATGAACGGTGAAAGATTCCATAATTCTTGCAATGGAGTGTTTGCACCACTAATGACGACCGTATCAAAGCCAAAAAGAAAACCAGCAAGCGCTACGGTGATAGACCAAGTAAATATTTTATTCATTTTTCCAGATTGAAGTTAGTTGGTTTCATGCATTTTTAGCAACAAAGAGAAACATCTAGCCATGCATTAGTTGTGAAAATATAGCTAAATATATAGGAAATAAAATTGAGTTTTAAAGACTCTTGATTTAGAGATTTCAATTTATAAAAGGCAAATATAAATAGCCATTTAATGAAATGTCCTTTATTACGGTGTTCTATTTTGTCGAATTTCGCTTAATTACAGCCGTTTTCAAAACTTTAGTGACCGGTTCAAATTCGGTTCCATTTTGTTTGGCCTTCATCTCTTTATGTAAGGTTTTAAAGGTCTTTTTTCCCATTTCATAACCGGGCTGATCAACAGTACTTAAAGAGGGTGTAATAGCGGAAGCGATAAACCAATTGCTAAAGCCCATGATAGAAATATCATCTGGCACCTTAATACCCATTTCATTAAAAACTGAAATGGCACCAATAGCGACTAAATCGGTAATGGCAAAAATGCCATCCACATCCTTATGATCTTTAAGCAGTTGTTTGGCGGCGGCGATACCATTTTCATAATCCACGCGCTCACAAATATAAACTATGGAGGAGTCGTAAATAATCCCATGATCTTCCAAGGCCTTTTTATAGCCAAGAAAACGATCGATAGAATTTTGAGGTAAAAGTGCTCCACGGAAATGTGCTATCCGTCGGCAGCCGGAATCAATCAGGTGCTTGGTTGCTTTATAAGCAGCTTCTCTATCATTAATAATAATCTTAGAGCAATTGATCAGTTTTGAAATTTTATCAAACATGACCAATGGAATTTCTAACTCTTTCACTTCTTGTAGGTGAGAAATATCTGTTGTGGTGCTAGCCAAAGAAATCATAATGCCGTCCACTCTTTTGCTTATGAGTAAATCTATCTGCTTTTTTTCGAGTTTAGACGACTCATTGGATTGCAGTATAATAACTAGGTATCCTTTTTTCTCAGCTTGTTCTATAATTCCATTCACTACGCTCGAAAAAAAGTGATGTACTACTTCTGGAATTATGAGTCCAACGGTCTTGGAACGTTGCATTCTGAGGTTAACGGCAAAGACATTCGGTTTATAATGAAGTTTCTTCGCTTCCGCCTTGACCAAGGCCTTGGTTTTTTTACTCACGTCTGGATAATTTTTCAATGCCTTTGAAACAGTTGTAATGGAAATTCCAAGGTTCTCGGCAATTTGTTTCAAGGTGACTTCTTTCATGGCTGGTGGGATAAACGCTTTACTTTGTAAAAAAAGAGAAAAAACATTGAATTAATACACTTTATCTGAGAAAAGACTCAAATTACGAAAATAAAAAACGAAAACGTTTTCGGGTGTTAAATTCGCCATTTTACCCTGCTTTTTTTATAAAATTAAAAAAATTGATTGAAATTAGAGGCATGTTAATTTTGTATAAACTTAACATTAATGTTTCATAATTAATTAAGTGTTTGTAAATCTGTTCAACAGTCACTCTTAAAAAGATAAAGTTACAATCTTCTATTTATGATTAAAGAAGGTTAACTATCGCTATGTTCAATGGCCAAGTATTAACAATGGACAAGTAATAGCACCAACCAAAATCAGCCAATAGGAGTTCATCTTTTAAGAAGACCGTACAGAAAATTTTTAAGTAAATCAATCCCCTGTACTGTTAAAAGAAACAATACATTATAGTGGAGTCTAGAAATTGGACAATGAAAACAGTTCGGTAAAGGGTCAAAAGAATTAGCCGTATTGTGAAGGGGATTGATTTTCTTATTAAAAGTAAATTTTTGATAGTAAAAAAAGCTTTGATATAGTAGGGGGTGGTAAACCCTTTGAGTATCAATTCATAGTATAAAAAATTGTATATTTCCCTAATATGGTTAACAAAAGGTTGGCAAGGAAATTAGAGAGACTTAACAAGATCACTGAATATTAACAATTAATAATTTTTTGAAAATTAACTTTAAACCGAAAACTATATGAAAAACAAATTACTAACTAAACTTTTGTTGCTCCCGGTACTTTTAGTAATGGGTAGTTCAGCATATGCGCAAATTGCCGTTAGTGGTACTGTTTCAGATTCTGCCGGCCCAGTCCCTGGGGTGAACATTATCGTGAAAGGAACCTCCAATGGTGCGCAATCAGACTTTGACGGAAATTATTCCCTCAACGATGTAGCCAACGATGCTACCCTTGTTTTTAGTTACTTAGGTTATACCACTCAAGAAGTTGCGGTGAATGGCCAGAGTTCTATTAATGTAACCTTGGCCGAAGACGTAGAGTCACTAAGCGAAGTTATTGTAATTGGATATGGTACTACTACTGTAAAAGATGCAACGGGTGCTGTAAGTTCTGTTTCCTCTGAAGATTTCAACCAAGGTGTAATTACTACACCAGAACAGTTGATTCAAGGTAAAACAGCAGGTGTACAAGTTTCCCAATCCACTGGTGAACCCGGTGCTGGTGTTTCAATTCGTATTCGTGGTGCAAACTCGGTGCGATCTAACAACAACCCATTATTCGTTGTAGATGGAGTGCCACTTGCGGGTGAAGCAACTTCTGCTTCAGGACAAGATGTTGGTTTTGGAACAACCGGTGATAAAAACCCACTAAGTTTCTTAAACCCTAATGACATCGAAAGCATTAGTATCTTGAAAGATGCTTCTGCAACGGCCATCTACGGATCTCGTGGAGCCAACGGTGTTGTAATTATTACCACTAAATCTGGTAGAGGAGCTCGAGGAGGCGTTTGGGACTTTTCAAGTAACTTGAGTATCTCATCTGTTGCTGAAACCTATGACTTATTAAGTGCCTCAGAATATCTTGCTGAATCAGAAGCCGCAGGTTTCAATGTTGCAGAAAGAGATTTTAGAAACAGTACGGACTGGCAAGAATTTATATTTAGAACGTCAGCTTCTACAAACAATAACTTAGGTTATTCCCATAGTTACGCTAATGGTAACGTAAGAGCTACTTTTGGATATGGCAAAACATTTGGTGTAGTTCAGAATTCTGATTTGGAAAGAATCACAGGACGTTTAAATGCAAATCATCGTTTACTTGACAATAAATTAAACCTAGGCTTACAAGCTAGTATTTCGAGAGTAAATGACGAAACTGCTCCTATTGGTGCTAGTGCTGGTTTCCAAGGCGACATAATTGGATCTGCACTATCTGCAAATCCAACATGGCCAACCAATCCTAATTTCGATGGAACTGGTGGTCTTAGAAGTCCAGCAACTTTGTTAGCATACACTCAAAATAATTCTAAAACAGATAGAGCATTATTGAATTTCTCTGCGGAATACGATTTTACTTCTGAATTTTCTGCTAAAGTGAATTTAGGTTACGATAATTCCAGCTCCCAAAGAACAGCAGTATCATCTGCTAATGGCCGTAATTTAGGTCGTGGAGTATTTGGAAATGGTCGTGGATTTGTAAACGACTTGGAAGTTGAGAATACGCTTTTTGAAGTTACAGCAAACTACAATAAAGATTTTGGAAACTCAAACCTTGATATTTTAGCAGGTTACTCTTTCCAAGATTTCGATAGATCTGGAAGAAATGTTGAAGGTTGGGGATTCTTTACAGATGACATGAATCAAATGGGTAGGGATCTTGACGAAACCGCTAATTTGGTGGAAAGCAGAATTACTGGAAGTTACCAATCATACGGTTTTGCTGGAAACTTAGGAAACCAAATTTTCATCAACCGATTGACTTCTCCTTCATTATCAACTGACTTTATCCCTTCATTTAATGGATTGAGAGTTCGGTCATTATTTGCTGACACTTTTGACAACACGGATGAATTACAGTCTTTCTTTGGAAGAATTAACTATACCATCAATGATAAGTATTTAATTACGGCAACAGTTAGAGCGGATGGTTCTACTAAATTTGGTGAAGACAACCAATATGGTATCTTTCCTTCCGGAGCTATTGCTTGGAAATTGCATAACGAAGATTTCGTAGGTGACGCGGTATCCACCCTTAAAATACGTGTTGGAGGTGGTATTACTGGTAGCCAAGATGGTTTAGGTCATGGTCAGTTTAGAGGAAGACGCCGTTTTGCAAATATTGGCCCAGATGATGGTGGTAATATTAACTTTGACACCTCTCTTCCGTTCCCTTCTTCACAGATTGCATTTGCTAACTCTACCTTGAAATGGGAAGAAAACTTACAATATGGGGTAGGTCTTGACTTTGGATTTAACGACGACCGTTTTACGGGAACCGTTGATGTATATCGTAAAGAAACTACTGATCTATTGTTTAATGTAACATCTTCGCAGCCAGCAGTAAATGACTTCCAATTTAAAAACCTTCCTAACTCTAAAGTAGTAAACGAAGGAGTTGAATTGTCGTTAGCCTATGCTATTATTGATGGTGAAGACTGGAGTTGGGATGCAAGTTTTAACATTGCTTACAACAAGAATGAAGTTACCGAATTAGATGGTGAATTTAATGCGGGTACAATTAGAGGTCAGGGACTTTCAGGTGCATTTGCTCAGAAATTAAAAGCTGGAAAACCACTTTTCTCTTACTTCTTACGTGAGTTTGAAGGATTTGACCCAGTGACGGGACAACCAATTCAAGAAGATGTTCAAAAATTTGTGGACAAGAGTGCCTTACCAGATTTGACGGGTGGGTTCGCTACAAGCGCTTCTTATAAGAACTGGAAGTTATCTACATTCTTTGCAGGTCAATTTGGACACTATATTTACAACAACACAAGAAACGCCTTCTTTACGGCAGGTGCTTTCCGTGGTGGACGTAACGTAACAAAAGATATAATTGGGAATGGAGAGTCTTTCGATGCAGCTGCTGAAGTTTCAACAAGATTCCTTGAAAAAGGTGATTTCATTCGTTTGCAAAACCTTACTCTAAGCTATGCATGGCCTTTGGATGAAGAAGCTTTCTTCTCTTCTTTAGTTCTTTCTGCTACTGGACAAAACTTGTTTGTAATTACAGATTATACAGGTATCGACCCTGAAGTAAGTTCGTCTCCTGGAAGTGGTGATTTATTAAATGGTTTGCCGGTATTTGGTATTGACTACGGGGCATACCCTAGACCAAGAACAATTACATTTGGATTGAATGCTAAATTTTAAAAAAATGAAAATGAAAAGAACATTAATTAACAGTATAAAGCCCATGCTAGCAATGGTGCTTTTGACCGCGATTTCTTTCTCTTGTACAGATTTAGAAATTGAAGAAACGGACTCCGTTTTTGAAGATTCTCAAGATGATTTTAATGGAGTGGATGTTTCAACTGAATTGAGTGGATTGTACGGATCAACCTACGGAATGCTGGGAGATCAAGCAAACTTCTTCGCTTTGAACGAAGTAGCCACCGATGAAACCTTAGTGCCTACAAGAGGAACTGACTGGGGAGATAACGGGATCTGGAGAACGCTACATGCACACACATGGAGCCCAACGCACGCGTTTATTCTTACCGCTTGGAACCAATTGAATGGACATGTGTTCCGCGCTTCTCAAATCATTGATGCAAGAAGTAGCCCTTCAGCTGAAGAGAAGGCAGAAGCTCAATTTTTAAGAGCTTTCAATATGTATTTTGTATTAGACCTTTGGGGACAAGCTCCTTTCCGTCCAGTAGACGCAGGACCACTAGAGGATCCAACTGTATTTACTGCACAAGAAGCTTATGCATTTATTGTAGACGACTTAACTGCGGCTATTGCAAATCTTCCTGTTAGAGGACCAAGTGATGAAAACAATAGAGCGACCAAAGCTGCTGCTAGATTTTTATTAGCGAAAGTTGTTTTGAACGCTGAACGTTACACAGGTACTCAAGGAAATATGCAAACGGTTATTGATGCTGTCGACGCTATTGCTGGCGACGGTTATGCATTGCAAGCTGGATATTTCGATTTGTTTAAGCCGGATGTGGATACTGAAACTATTTGGTACGCACAAACTGGTGTTGGTAACAGAATCTGGAATGGTATGCACTACAACCAAAACGCACCTGATAACGAAGGTGGTGGTTGGAATGGGTTTACTACTCTTGCCGAATTCTACGATAGCTTCGAAGGACCCTCAGCTACGAATAACTTAGGAGATGGTCAAGAAGAAAGACGTGGATGGGTACCAGATGCTACTAATGCTAACGATTCTAACTTAGGTATCGGTTACGGTTTCTTAGTTGGACAACAATATGAGCAAGACGGAAGCATCCTAAATGACAGACCAGGGAATCCTTTAGTATTTACTAAAGAGCTTCCAGGACTTTCAGGAAACGGTGAAGCAACAGGTATTCGTTTAATTAAGTATCACCCATCTCCAGACGATGGTGGTTCTTTTAGAAGCCACGAAATCGTATTCAGATATGCAGATGCACACCTTATGAAAGCAGAAGCTATGATGCGTTCTGGTGGCGATGCAACTACAATGGTAAACGAGTTAAGAACATTACGTTTGGCAACTCCTTTAGGAAACGCTACAGAAGCAGATTTACTTGCGGAACGTGGACGTGAATTGTATGTTGAATTCTGGAGAAGAAACGATATGTTACGATTTGGACAATTTACTAGAGACTGGGAGTTTAAAGATCCAGCATCTGTAGGTCAAGATTTCCGTAATTTATACCCAATTCCGGTAAATGCATTACTTTCTAACCCTAACTTGGTGCAGAACGAAGGTTACTAATTTTTAGCCCTTCTAATAGTTATACAGGTCGCCTTATGGGCGACCTGTTTTTTTACCACCATTAATTGGTGAGCTGCCTTACATTTTCAATATTTGTACAACTTGTAGTTTATTTGATTTTCCCTATTCTGAAAACAACTAACAACCATATTAAATCTTTCCTAACACATCTTCTGAGTGCCTCACTCCTATTCTTTTTTCTTTCATGTTCCAAAGAAGAATCCAAAAGAACTCTTTTTGAAACTAAACCAGCCATAGAAACTGGAATCCATTTTCAAAATACCATTGTTTCCAAACCCGAACTTAACATCCTTAACTATATTTATTTTTATAACGGTGCTGGAGTAGCCGCGGCCGACTTTAACAATGATGGCCTCACAGATCTCTACTTCACGGCCAACCAATCGGAAGACCAACTATATCTTAATCAAGGCAACCTAAAATTTAATGACATTACAAAAGTTGCCGGAATTGACAATGCTGAAAACTGGACGACTGGCGTCACAACGGTAGACATCAATAACGATGGCTATCTAGATATTTATGTTTGCAAACTGAATAATTTTCAAAATATTACGGGTCACAACCTATTGTATGTAAATGATGGCCCCAACCAAAACGGCATTCCAACCTTCACTGAAAAAGCAGCCAAATTCGGTCTCGACTTTAGAGGTCTGTCAACACAAGCTTCCTTTTTTGACTATGATTTGGATGGCGATTTAGATTTATTTCTACTGAACCACTCGACCAATCCCAATCAGAATTATGGAAAAGGAAGTATCAGGAATATCCCAAATGAAACTTCTGGCGACAAGTTGTTTGAGAATAATAATGGTCATTTCGTAAATGTTTCTGAAAAGGCCGGGATTCTCCAAAGTAAGATTGGCTATGGACTAGGAATTTCAATTAGTGACGTTAATAATGATGGTCATCCAGATATCTATGTGGGAAACGATTTTTTCGAAAACGACTACCTCTATATCAATCAAGGGGATAAAACATTTAAAGAGCAGATTACCACCAAATCTGGCGCTATAGGTCACACTACTCATTTTTCAATGGGAAATGATATCGCTGATATAAATAACGATGGCCTTCCAGATATTGTCTCTGTAGATATGCTTCCTGAAGACCTTGTGACTTATAAGACTTCCGGGAGTGAATTCAATTATCAGATTTATCACAATTACCTCAACAATGGCTATACCCATCAATTTATGCAGAATACCCTTCAGCTAAATAATGGAAATGGTAGTTTTAGTGAAATTGCCTATCTAAGCGGTATCGCTGCTACCGAATGGTCTTGGAGTCCACTGATTGCCGATTTTGACAACGACGGCTTGCAAGATCTGTACATCACCAATGGGATTTTGGGTGCTACCAACGATATGGATTTTATCAGCTTTATTGCCAATGACAATATTCAAAAAAGTTTGGGTGAAGGCATGGGTGAAGAGGATATGGCATTCATTGAGAAAATTCCAGAGAAAAAAACGGACAACTACTTTTTTCAAAATAAAGGTGAGGCAAAATTTGAAGACACTTCCAAAACTTGGGCTGACACCCCATCTTCTTTTAGTAATGGTGCTGTCTATGCCGATTTAGATAATGACGGCGATTTGGATATCGTAACCAACAACGTAAATGAACCCGCATTTGTATTAGAAAACACCTCGAGAATTTCCTCTGAAGATGATTCAGTAGAAACAAAACAAAATCTTGTTGAATTACTAGGTGGAGGATATGTGACAGTAAAATTTATTGGTGACAGCCTAAATCCCTTCGGAATTGGTGCAAAGGTGATTGTATATAAAGATGGTGAGCGACTTCTTAAAGAGAACTTTACCTCAAGAGGTTACCTTTCTTCCGTAGCACCTCAGCTTCATTTTGGACTAGGCACAACATCCAAAATCGATTCATTACATGTCATATGGCCCAATCAAACTTTTGAAACTATTATCAATAGTGAGACGAATCGAACAATAACTGTCTCACATGCCAACGCAGCCGGTAATTTCTATAGATCATTTCAGAAAAAATCAAAACAGTTTTTAACCGAAGTACCTCCTTTATTCGATTTTCAACACAAAGAAAATTCGACCATAGACTTCAATCGCAACCCCTTGCTCCCCTTTGCCATGAGCAACGAAGGTCCAGGTGTTTCTGTAGCCGACATAAATAATGACGGCCTGCAGGATGTTTTTATGAGTGGAGCCAAGGGGCAAGCCTCTCAATTATTTGTACAGCAAAAAGACGGAGCGTTTGGCTTACAACAAACAGAACTCTTCCAAGAGGACGCCATCAACGAAGATGTATCACATATCTTCTTTGATGCCAATGGAGATTCTTATCAAGATTTGCTTGTGGTAAGCGGAGGTAACGAATTTACCACGGGAAAACCAATTGCTCCGAGGTTGTATTTAAATGACCAAGGGATCTTTAAAAAAGACACTGTATTTATAGGCTCAGATTATGCTATAAATGCCTCCCAGGTGAAAGCCATGGATCTCGATTCTGATGGCGATCTGGACGCATTTATTGCCTCGGGAACAAGATCACCTTTGGACGGATCACCCACTCAAGTTTTCCTCAACAACATAAGTAATGACGGCTTTCTACTCTCTGACAATATGGGTGCCTCCCAAGTCACCAAAAATGGCCGTTGTAATGATCTATTATATATGGACCTAGATGGAGACGGCATCGAAGAGTTGATCACCGCTGGAGATTGGTCACCCATTGCCGTTTATTCCAAAGTAAAAGAGCAGTTCGTGTTTCAAAAACTTAATGGACTTGACAGCACCCATGGCTGGTGGAATGCAATAAAGGCTGCAGATATAGACCAAGATGGCGATCTCGATCTTATTGCAGGCAACTGGGGGCTCAATAATCGGCTTCAGGCATCCATCCAAGAACCGCTTACCCTTTACACCAAAGATTTTGATGATAACGGAAGTAAAGAAACGATCATTACCTATTTTTATCAAGGAGAAGAAACACCATTTGTTTCCAAAGATGAGTTGGTAAAACAAATCCCTAGCATCAATAAAAATTACCTCAGCTATCACGATTTTGCTACCGCCTCTATGGATGACATATTTGGCCAAGAAAACCTCAAGAGTGCATTCCAAGAACAGGTCTTCGAATTGGCATCTTGTACATTCAGAAATAATGGAGATGGCACGTTTACAAAACAACGATTACCTTTTGCTGCTCAAATTTCCTCTGTAAACGATATATGGGTAGAAGACTTCAATAATGACGGCTTCCCAGACCTGCTTTTGGTCGGAAATAATTTTGAAATCAGCCCTCAATTAAGTAGTTTAGACGCTTCACACGGGGTACTTTTATTAAACGACACACACGGCAACTTTAACGAAGCCAAAGGCCAACAATTCACCATACCTGGAGCGGCAAGAAACATTGAAAAGCTAGAGTACCAAGGTGAGAAATACCTAATTATTACCCGAAACAACGACCAACCACTATTTTTAAAAATCAGTATATAAGGACCCTCTCATGAATCTTACCAAATTCCCCCTTGCTGTTGCAGTAATCATCCTCTTCTTTAGTTGTAATTCTGAAAAGAATGAAGAGACCAAACCAGAGAGTTCCAAAACATTATTCACTCAACTTTCGCCAAACGACACAGGAGTTCATTTTTTGAACTTAGTTGAAAACCAAAAAGACTTCAACATCTTTAAATACCGAAACTTCTATAACGGAGGTGGTGTGGCTATTGGAGATGTAAATAACGATGGTCTTGCCGATATCTATTTTACCGGAAACATGGAGAAAAACAAACTCTTCATTAATAAAGGGGATTTTAAATTCGAAGACGTATCCAGAACCGCAGGTGTAGAAGGAAACAAACCTTGGTCTACGGGAGTGAATATGGTAGATATCAACCAAGATGGATGGCTCGATATTTATGTAAGTAATGCCGGTAATATGGAAGGCAACAATCATGATAATGACCTTTACATAAACAACGGCGACGGTACCTTTAGCGAAAAAGCAGAGGAGTATAATTTGGCCAAAACAGGTTTTAGCACCCACGCTACCTTTTTCGATTACGACAAAGACGGCGACCTAGATGCTTATATTCTGAACAATAGCAACATTCCTGTGAGTTCCCTTGGGTTTGCTCACCAACGAGATGTGCGTGCACAAAATTGGGATGTACCCCAGATTTTCCGTGGTGTTGGGGATATGCTACTTCGTAATGAAGGAGGCAAATTTGTCGACGTTAGTGAAGATGCTGGAATCTATGGAAGTTTAATTGGTTTTGGACTTGGTGTTATGGTGAGTGATGTGAACAACGATTTATATCCCGACATCTACGTTTCGAATGATTTCTACGAACGTGATTACCTCTACATTAACAACCAAGACGGCACCTTTTCTGAAGAAATAAAAAATTACACCTCCCACCTTTCGCTTTCAGCCATGGGAATTGATATGGCCGACATCAATAACGACGGAAATGCCGATATCTTTATTACCGATATGCTACCCGAAGGAAATGAACGAGTGAAATCGGTCATGGAATTTGAGGGCTACAATGTTTTTAAACTGAAGCAAAGCAAGGATTTTTATCAGCAATATATTCAAAACACACTACAGTTGAATAATGGGAATGGAACTTATTCTGAGATTGCCTATTTCAGCGGAGTTTCTGCGACGGACTGGAGTTGGTCCGGATTGATGTTCGATATGGACAATGACGGTTACCGGGATATTTACATTACCAACGGAATTAATCACGATCTCACTGATCTAGATTTTGTTGATTTCCTAGCCAACGAAATCATTCAAAAAATGGCGATTACCGGAAAAAAGGAAGCGATCGATTCGATTATCAATAAAATGCCAGTGAATCCACTTCCGAATTACGCCTATAAAAACAATCAAGATCTTACTTTCACCGATGAAGCCTCCAACTGGGGTCTAGGAACACCAAGTCTTTCCAACGGAGCTGCCTATGGCGATTTGGACAACGATGGTGATTTGGATCTGGTAGTGAGTAATGTAAATATGACTTCATTTGTGTACAGAAACAACACCAATGAACTTACCGATAACAACTATATCAAAATCAACCTTGAGGGCGGGGCGCAAAATAAGTTTGCCATTGGAACTACGGTGAGGTTGTACTATGACGATCAAGTAGTGCTTCAAGAAATGATTCCTTCTCGCGGATTTCAATCGTCCATGGAATACGGAATGACTATTGGCCTAGGAACCGCTAAAGAGATTGATTCGGTTCGTGTTATTTGGCCAAACGATCAAACTACGCTTTTGGAAAAGGTTGCTACCAATCAAACCCTACAACTAAAACAGAACGACGCTACCCTAACCTATTCAATTCCGAAGAAAGAAAAAGTAACGCCTCTGTTAAGAGAACTTTCTAACAGCCAACTCGTTAAACATGACGAGAACAATTATAGTGATTTCGACTATGAAGGCCTTATCTATAAAAAATTGTCACAAGAAGGACCAGCCATGGCAGTTGGCGATGTGAATGGCGATGGAAACGATGATGTGTTTACTGGAGGGGCAAAAGGACAATCAGCAACAATGTATATGCATTCTGGAAATGGCAAGCTTTCGACTAAGAAAATAGCAGTTTTTGAAACCGACAAAGAAATGGAAGACACTGCTGCCGCCTTTTTTGATGCCGATGCAGATGGCGATATCGACCTTATGGTAGGCTCTGGCGGAAATCAAGTGAATACTTCCATGACAGATGGTTTACGTCTCTATCTCAATGACGGGCGAGGAAACTTCTCTAAATCTTCACTCAACTTCCCCGTAGGAAGTAAAAATACGGCAGTAATCGCCCCGAATGATATGGATGGAGATGGAGACATCGATGTTTTTATCGGTTCACGAAGTATTATTGGAATTTACGGGGTAGATCCAGACCATATTTATTTAGAAAATTTAGGGGATGGGACCTTCAAAAACAGTTTCAGGGAAAAAGCGATCGCCACTAAAAAGAGTGGCATGATTACCGATGCGAAATGGGTTAATGTTGATAACGACGATGACTTGGAACTAGTAACAGTATCGGATTGGGGCGCACCAGCAGTTTATAAAGTTGAAAATGGAACGCTGGTAAAACAAGCAACAAGTCTAGATTCCTTGCATGGATGGTGGAATGTTGTTTCGCCTGTGGATATTGATAAAGACGGTGATTTAGATTTTATCTTAGGAAATCAAGGGAACAACCTTCACTACAAACCTTCACAAGAAGAAGTAATGAAAATGTGGGTCTACGATTTTGACAACAATGGGACTATTGAACAAATCGTTACCCAAAACCTGAACGGAAAAGACATGCCTGTGCATCAAAAAAAGGAAATAGTATCCCAATTGGCCTCCCTAAAGAAACAAAACTTGAAGGCCTCTGAATATTCTAAAAAGTCGATCCAAGAGTTGTTTTCAGAGGAAAAATTAAATAAAATTCGTGAGAAACAGGTAAACACTTCGGAAACGGTAATTGCCATCAACAACGGAAATGGTGATTTTGAAATTATGTCCCTACCGCCACGAACACAATTATCCTGTGTTTGCGGAATCACTTGTGCCGATGTAAATAACGATGGAAACCTCGATATTATCATGGGAGGTAATAACTTCGAATTCAGGCCTCAATATTCTCGCCTAGATGCTAACTACGGAAATGTACTTCTCAATGATGGTTCACTTAATTTTGAGTGGAAAGATTATGAGCAAAGCGGGTTTTTTATACGCGAAGAAATCAAACATATTTCAAAATTCAATGACAAGGACGGAAATACCTTCGTTGTCGTTGCCATAAACGATGAGAAACCGAAAGTTTTTGCTGTTAATGAATAAACTTTTGGGTTTATTTCTTCTGGTGCTCGTTGCAAGCAGTTGCAAAAAGGAGACCCGCCAATTTGAAATGCTCCCGGCATCTCAATCGGGTGTTGCGTTTGAAAACATCCTGACTGAAAACGACGAACTCAATATTTTAGATTACCTCTACTTCTATAATGGTGGGGGAGTGGCTATGGGAGACATCAATAATGACGGTCTTCCCGATCTATACTTTTCAGCAAACCAAGAAAACAACAAATTATATCTCAATAAGGGTAACCTAAAGTTTGAAGATATTACGCAAACTGCCAATGTAAAAGGTAACAGTTCTTGGAACACTGGCGCCATTATGGGCGATATCAATGGTGATGGCTGGCTCGACATTTATGTGGTCGCCGTAGTTGGAATCAATGGCTTTGAAGGGTACAATGAGCTTTTCATTAATAACCAAGACAACACCTTTACCGAACGAGCTGCTGATTTCGGCTTAGACTTTCAGTCATATGGGACAACGGCAGTGCTCTTGGATTTCGATTTGGACGGGGATTTAGATATCTACTTGCTCAACCATGCGGTGCATACGGAGGAATCCTTCGGAAGGGCACAAATTAGAGAAGAACGTGACGATAAAACCGGAGATCGCCTCCTTAGAAACGACGGCAACACTTTTACTGACGTCAGTGAGGCGGCTGGCATCTATGGTGGTATCAACGGATACGGCTTAGGCGTTTCCGTATCCGATTTTAACCAAGATGGCTTTCCCGATATTTATGTGGGTAACGATTTTCACGAAGACGATTACTATTATTTAAATAACGGCGATGGTACTTTCACCGAAAGTTTGAAAAAATATTTTGGCCATACTTCCCGATTTTCGATGGGGAATGATGTGGCTGATATCAATCAAGATGGACTTCCGGATATCATTTCATTGGACATGGCTCCTGAAGATGAAACTGTTTTAAAATCTAGTGAAGGTGACGATACCTATCAAACTTTAAAAATGCGGACCGAACAGTTCGGGTATCATTATCAATATACTCGAAATATGCTCTTTCTAAATAATGGCAATCGCCCATACACCGAAACTGCCTTATTGAGCGGCGTTTCAGCTACCGATTGGAGTTGGAGTGCACTTTTTGGAGATTATGACCAAGATGGACAACAGGATTTATTCATCTCCAATGGGATTCCGCGAAGACCAAATGATCTGGATTTCATTCGCTTTGCATCCAGTGCGGAGATTCAGAAAAAAATGGTTGAAAACAAATTGGTGGATCAACAAGCCTTGGAAATGATGCCTAGTGGCGCGATGCATAACTATGTGTTCAAAGGTGATGGTACCGGCAACTTCGAAGACCGATCAAGTGATTGGATTACAGATGAGAAAACTGTTTCCAGCGCAACAGCTGTCGGAGATTTAGATGGCGATGGGGACTTGGATTTAGTGGTCAATAATATCAATGCACCAGTGGGGATGTATATTAACCAAACAAATAATGCAGCCAACTATTTAAAAATTGGGTTTCAATATATCGATAAGAACCCCTTCGGAATTGGCACCAAAGTATACGCCTACCATAACGACGCCCTTCAGTATAAAGAATTATTTCCTACCCGCGGTTGGCAAGCATCCAGTGATCCTCGCCTACACTTTGGATTTGGAACTACAGAAAAAATAGATTCATTAAAAATTATATGGCCAGACAAGACCTTTCAAGTTGTTCGGAATGTTTCGACCAATCAAACATTGGCAATTGCTCCTAAAAACACTCAATCCTATACCTACGTACATCCAAAAGAAAAGAATCTTTTCAGAAAAACGGAAGACAACCTAGGCATTAATTTTATTCATAAAGAAGATAATCACACCGATTTCAATTATCAAAAGCTAATTCCTTACGAAGTTTCTGATCGGGGACCGGCGGTGTCTGTGGGAGATATGAATGGTGATTTTAAAGATGATATTTTCATTGGAGGCGCCAAATATCAAAAAGCCGCTGTCTATCTTCAAAAAGACGAAGGCTATGAATTGATTGAATATCCAAGTATCTCGGGTGACTCGATCTACGAAGATGTTAGCAGCTCATTGTTGGTTTTCGATGAGAATAAGCAATTTTTTATGCCGGTGGGCTCTGGAGGAAACACAATTTCTCCGACCGCTAAAATTTTGCGGAATAGAGTATTTCAAGAAGCAAAGGAAGGCCCATCCGTGGCTATTTTTAAACAAGCAGCATTCAATACTTCTGTGATAAAGAGTGTGAAAAATGACTTTAACGGCCAAAACTCATTCTTCATTGGCAATCACACTTCACCTCTTGACTTTGGGAAAATACCCATTTCTTATACCATGGGTGGTTTCACCATTAATGAAGTATCACAAAAAATAGGTTTGGTCACGGACGCAGTCTGGGACGATTTCGACAATGACGGACAAACGGACCTTATTGTGGTAGGCGAATGGATGGCACCCAAATTCTTTAAAAACAACCATGGTGATTTAACCGAAGTCTATCCATTAAAAAATAATGTTTCAGGGCTTTGGCAAACTATCATTCCTTTTGATATTGATCAAGATGGCGATACCGACTATCTTCTTGGAAATTGGGGACTAAACACAAAGTTTAAGGCATCTCAGACTGGACCAATGAAAATGTACTATGCCGATTTTGACGATAATGGCAGTACGGAGACCATTTTGGCGATCGAGAAAAATGGAAAGTACTATCCACTCTTGGGCTTGAATGAATTGGCAGAGCAACTTGTTTTTCTTCGGAAGAAATTCGGGAATTACAAAGAATTCGCTGGCAAGACCATTGAAGAAGTTATGGGCGAAGAATTACTTAAAAAAGCCACTGTATTTGAAGTGAATACATTAACATCTGGCTTCTTGCGAAATACTGAGAATACCTTTATTTTTGAGGCATTCCCTTCAGAACTGCAAACCGCTCCCATCAAAGCCTTTGTGAAACACGATTTTGATGGTAACGGAAGAGAAAGCGTGCTAGCTGGAGGAAATTACTTTGGAGTGATTCCGTTTCATGGAAGGTTCGATAGCTTTTCGGGAGCCTTAATTGATTCTGAAACTAAAATAACCCTTGGTAACCAACTAGGATTGGAAATGGAACACAAATCGGTGCGACATTTGAAAATAATAGAACAAAACAACCAACCATATTTACTAATAGTTTACAACAATGAAGCAGCCCAGATATATGAAATTCAGAAATAATAGAATCCCCCTGTTCTCCTTTTTGGTGCTAGCACTTCTATTAAGCGCGTGTGCCGATAAAAAAGTTGAGAAAAACCATGAGCCTATTGTGATCACAACCGATCAATACCATAATTCGGTGGACCGTGTAACTCAAATTATGGTGCATGACATTTTTTCGCCACCCGTAGCGAGCCGTATTTATGCCTACCCAAATATTGCGGCTTACGAGATCATTGCTCAAAGGGATGAAACTTATAATTCGTTGGTTGGCCAAGCAAGAGAACTTACGGCTATTCCAAAGGCCGCCGATTCCATTAACCTTCCATTGGCAGCACTGATCGCCCATATGGATATAAGCAAATCACTCATCTTTTCCGAAGAGAAAATGGAAACCCATCGCGATAGTTTGTATGGAGTTTGGAATGCTCAAAACCCAATGGAGTTTGAAGCCGCGAAGGCATATGGACTTGAGGTTAGTAGGAACATCATGAGTTGGTACGCTAAGGATTTTTATAACCAGACGCGTACCATGTCTAAGTTTAGTGTAGATACAGATGACCCATCCAGATGGCAGCCAACACCCCCTTCGTATTTAGATGGAATTGAACCACATTGGAATAAAATAAGACCTTTTGTATTGGATTCGGCAGCTCAATTTAAACCTACGCCCCCACCTCCATTTTCTATGGACAAGGACAGTGATTTCTATAAAGAGTTGGTCGAAGTGTATGACATCAGTGAACGCATCACGGAGGAAGGAGACACTTCCGAGGAAATTCAAATTGCTCAATTCTGGGACTGCAATCCTTATGTTTCGGTAACGCGTGGTCATTTAATGTTTGCTACTAAGAAAATTACTCCTGGTGCTCATTGGATGGGAATCGTGAAAATTGCTGCGAAAAAAGACCAAGCCAATTTCAATAAAACGGTGTACGCTTATACTAAAACATCCATGGGTATTTTTGACGCCTTTATTAGCTGCTGGGATGAAAAATATCGAAGCAACTTGATTCGCCCAGAGACATTGATCAATCAAAATTTAGATGAAAATTGGAAGCCTATTTTACAGACGCCACCTTTCCCAGAATATGTTAGTGGGCATTCGGTAGTTTCAGGGGCTGCGGCAACCATATTAACCGATATTTTTGGAGATAACTTCAGTTTTTTGGATGACACTGAATTGCCATATGGCTTACCGGTGAGATCGTTTGATTCGTTCAACAAAGCCGCTCAAGAAGCTGCCATTAGCAGAATGTACGGTGGAATACATTACAGAGTAGCTGTTGAAATTGGTTTGGAGCAAGGAATTAAAGTAGGTGAATTGGTCATTCAAAGACTTGATATGTAAATTTTATGAAAAAGCCTTTACGGATTTTACTTCTTTTAGCCATTGCTGCAGCCGCAGTATGGTATTTCGGTCTAAAAAATGATCACTATCGGATAGCGTTTACAACCAAGCAACCGCCGGCGATTATTTTCAATCAAATTAAACAATGGAAAGGTACGACCGAGAGTGGCATCGCTAGTGTGCGTGTTGATGAGATGCAGCGCAATAGCTCCATTTCTCAAACGGTACAGGTCGGTGATTCCATCTTCAATTACGATTGGAGTTTCTATCGTGAAAATGATTCCACTACTCAGGTAGAAGTAAAGATTACAGATAAAAATCATTGGTTTGCCCAGAAACTACAAGTCCCATTTTCTAAAAACGACTTTGTAAAAAGAAACGTCAATATAGTGAAGGTCATTGGCGCCGAATTTGTTGTCGAAACAAAAAAGTTTAAAGTGCATTCCATAACCGACACTATATTTGGAGCACGTTATTGTGTTTATTTACCATTGAAGTCGACAGTAAATCGAAAGGCCTCCAATATGTTGTACAGCATTGGCGATTTGATGGGCTACATTAACGATAACGAAATTGAATTGCAAGGCGATCCTTATTTAGAAGTAACTAAATGGGATGAGGAGGCAGCAACTATGGAATATAATTTTTGTTTTCCCATAGCTAAATCCGACAGCTTACCTGCTTCCGATCTTGTGTTGTTTAAGGATTCCCCTGCCTTTGGAGCAATTAAAGCCGAATTCAACGGCAACTACGCCATTGCAAACAATGCTTGGTATTATTTGATGGATTATGCGGAGCAGCGTGGTTTAAAAGTAAGAAACTTACCTACGGAAGTGTACCTGGACGATCCGCAATCTGGCGGTGATGCTAAGAATTGGAAGGCTCATATTTACTTACCTTTCGTAGATGAATAATCCTAAGCTAGATTCAGAGGAACTTAGAGTAAAATTCGAAAAACTCTATGACGATTCTGTCGATCTACTGCATCGTTTAACGACACCTTATGGAATTTTAGCCAGCACCATTGAAGCAGATAATTACAAACGTATTTGGGCTAGAGATAGTATTGTTTGTGGCTTAGCTGGGCTTATGATTAAAGATGACCTTTTAATTGAGGGGCTAAAAAACTCACTCATCCTCCTTGCGAAAACCCAACATGAACTGGGAATGATTCCATCGAATGTCCACCCAAATGACACAAAAGACAAATCATTTGGAAGTTTGGCGGGGCGCATCGATGCCAATACTTGGTTTGTAATAGGGGCTTGTCGTTATTATTTAGAAACCAAAGATACCAAAAGCTGGACCCTTCTGAAACCCGCTGTAGAAAAATGCCGGACCTTTTTAAAAATGTCTGAATTCAATAATAAAGGATGGATTTATACACCCTTAAGTGGTAATTGGGCCGATGAATATCCAGTGCATGGCTATACGCTATACGACAATATGCTTCGCCTGTGGGGAGAATCTCTTTGGGAAAAAATAACAGGAGAAACCATTCCAAATTTTAAAGAAATTAAAGAGCGTACTGCCGTCAATTTTTGGCCATCTTCAACGGCTTCTGAAGCACACATCTATCATAAAGATGCATTCAAACAGTTGGATTTAGAAGCTACAGAACATTTTGTCGCCTTTATACTTCCTGGAATTTACGATCAGCGCTTTGACGCCGCTGGTAATGCGCTGGCACTTTTGCAATATGAGTTAGATGAACATCAGAAACATGAAATTTCAAACTTTATTTCTAAGCTTACTTCTGAATTATCTAGGACATTAATTCCTGCTTTTTGGCCTGTAATCAACCCTCAAAGTCCCGATTGGAATTTACTGAAAGGCAATTTTTCCTTCAGCTTTAAAAACAATCCAGGAGCTTTTCATAATGGTGGTATTTGGCCCATTTGGATGGGACTATTTTGTTTGGGACTATCCAATAATGAAATGGAAAAAGAAGTGGATCAAATCATTAAGAGCTTTATGGAAACAGTCCTTGAAAATAACGATTGGGATTTTCAAGAGTTTTTTGATGCCAACACCCTTGAAGTTGGAGGAAAAACGCAAATGGGTTACACTGCATCGGGGATTGTATTTATGCGTTTGGCCTTGGAGCGAAAATCGGTTTTTCAAGATGAATAATCCAACTATTTCTATCGAGCACCATTTACGATAACGTTTTCGTTTCGATTTATGGACTTTCCTGGCTTATTTAACTACTATTTCTCAAAATTTACTGATATTACAGTTACTAATTTGTGATATTCTTTACATCACCAAATTCTAACCGCAACCATGAAGATCAAAAAACCAAACCTCTCGTTTTGGCAAATATGGAATATGAATGTTGGGTTTCTGGGCATACAATTTTCATTCGGACTACAACAAACAGCCATCAATCCCATTTTTTTATTCTTAGGTGCCCCGGAAGATATCCTCCCTATTCTAAATATTGCTGGGCCTATTACAGGTCTAATTGTTCAACCAATTATTGGGGCTATTAGTGATAAAACTTGGTCTCCAAAATTTGGGAGAAGAAAACCATTTTTCTTAATTGGTGCGATTATAGGGAGTATTTGCCTTTTTGCTTTTCCATTCAGTCCAACCTTATGGGTTGCGGTTGGTTTGCTTTGGGTACTTGATGTTGGTAATAATATGGCAATGGAACCTTATCGTGCTTTTGTAGGAGATAAACTTCCCAAAAAACAACTAAGTTTTGGATATCAAATGCAGAGTTTATTTGTGGGCGCAGGTATTCTTCTAGCAACGGGATCCATTGTTCTATTTAAATATTGGTTTGGATCTTCAGATGGAACAACAGATCCGTCAGGTTCTATACCTACATGGCTATACTATTCCTTTTTTATCGGCGGTGTTCTATCCATTGTCACAATCTTATGGACGGTACTCAAGACACCCGAAATTCCACCATCAGAACACGAATGGGTGGAGATCAATAAACACAGAGCACTCTCTTTTATCAAACGATTTAAGCAACCTTTTGTGGAAATTGGTAGGGCTGTAAAGACCATGCCAAAATTTATGTGGAAAATTGCCGGTGTTTATTTATTCCAATGGTATGCCTTATTTGTTTATTGGCAGTTTATCACTCCTCTTTTTAAAGCTACCATGGGTTTTGACATCTCTAATGCCGCTGCTCAGGCTGCAAAAATGAGCATAACATATAATGTTGTCACAACGATTGTTGCACTGGCATTAGTCCCACTAACATTAAAATTTGGCGGAAAAAAAATATATGCGTTAAGCCTGTTAGGCGCTGGAATTGCGTTGTTCGCTATTCCCTATATCTCAGACCCAATCTATGTTTTGCTTCCCATGATTTTATTTGGTGTCGGTTGGGCGGCGATGATGGGGATTCCATATACGATGGTTTCCAATATTGTCCCCCAAGATAAACGAGGAATATATATGGGGATTCTCAATATGATGATTGTAATTCCTATGGGAATACAAACCATTACATTCGGCCCAATATATAAACATTTACTTGGTGGTAATGCGATAAATGCCATCCTATTTGGCGGTGTGTTCTTTGTGATTGCCGCTGTCCTTGCGCTACGATTAAAAACAAGTATTTCAAAAAGTGTTGCAGCATGAAAAACTTAGGGATTAAAATATCGCTGTTTCTAAACTACTTTGTTTTTGCGTTTTTGCTGAATAGCGTTGGAACTGTTATTCTACAGGTGCAACGAAGTTTTGACATCTCAAAGGCGGATGCAAGCCACCTAGAGGGTTTTAAAGACATCCCTATTGCTATAGCTTCATTTATTCTAGCCTCCTTTCTTCCAAAACTAGGACTGAAAAGATCCATGCTCATTGGACTGGCCATTGTTTCAATATTCTGTTTTGCAACTACTTTCACCAACGATTTCTGGTACTTCAAATTACTTTTCGCCGCAATTGGTGTTTCATTTGCGCTCGTAAAAGTGTCTGTTTTTGCTACTATCGGCCTCATTACAACCAATCAAAAGGAGCATGGTAGCTTTATGGGGATTCTGGAAGCCGTCTTTATGGCTGGTATCCTCATTGGAAATATCGCATTCAGTTTATTTATTGATGACGCCAATCCAAAATCTACCTTCTGGCTTAATATGTATTGGTTTATGGGAGCCTTATCGGTTGTCGCTTTTTTGGTGCTACTTTTCTCCAAATTGGACGAAAGTGCGGCCAAAATTGAACAGCGTAAATTTTCTAAAGATTTCACAGAGATGCTCTTACTTATTATAAAACCACTTACAATAGTTTTTATAGTAAGCATATTCATGTATGTATTAATTGAGCAAAGTTTTCAGACATGGCTTCCAACCTTTTATCAAGACATTCTAAAAACCCCAGCAAGTATGGCCATTCAAGCCGCAGCTAGCCTCGCAGGAGTTATGATGATTGGACGACTCTTGGGTGGCATAGCGCTAAAGCGTATTCGGTGGATTCATCTGCTTAGTTTCTGTTTGATCGCATCGGCCGTTATAGTAATACTGGTACTTCCGTTGGCTAAAAATGTGGTGTTAGACGATTCTACAAGCTGGACAAATGCTCCATTAGCGGCTTACTTACTACCGTTACTTGGTTTGTTCTTGGCGCCTATATATCCCACCTTAAATTCGACCATTTTATCTGCTTTACCTAAACACATGCACAGTTCTATGGCGGGGCTTATTGTAGTTTTTTCTGCTCTTGGCGGTACTTTCGGTTCAATCATAACAGGAAATCTGTTTGACGTTGTTGGAGGGAATAAAGTATTCTATTTCACATTAATACCATTAACCATCATTCTTATAGCTGTCTGGATCCTGTACCGAATGACTTTAAAGACACCCACTACGGCCTAATTTATTCTCACATGACGTTTTCTCTGGATATTCAACAAACTCTCGAACGCCTTCTTGCACAGGAAGACACCGACGGTGATAAAAAAATCACTGTGGAAGACGTAGGTCCCAAAAGATTTGAGCTCCTTACCGTTTCGGGTGAAATCCATGTGATTTCTGGCACCTATCAGCTTTCCAATTTACTTCAAGAGTTAATCTTGGCCAAAAACGAAGGAAACACTATCACCGAAATTCCTTTTTCAAAAATTGACGAAGCTCCAGTGCAGCGTCTTTCTAGAATGATTCGAGATTATTTTTGGGACGGACTTACCCGTACCATGGATGCTAGCGGTATTGAAGCCTTGCTTTCAGACACCAAAAACGAAACGATTGAAGGTGATGTGCTTCGTGTTTATGTTCCCAATGGTGACAAGCTTGCGCTAAACTATTATCAAAAGCTACAAAAATCCATGGCCATTGAAGTGGTTCAGCTTCCTGAAAATGTCACTCCCGAATATGTGCGTTCCATCAATGAGCAAAGCGGGATTTTGTCGTTAAAGCTTTCAGAAATAAATGGTGAGATTAAAGGGGAGCCTTTTGTAGTTCCCGGTGGCCGATTTAATGAAATGTACGGATGGGATAGTTATTTCGAATCCATTGGTTTACTGCTTGACGGTAGGGTCGATTTAGCAAAGGCTATGGCCAATAATTTTCAATATGAAATTAATTTCTACGGAAAAATACTCAACGCCAACCGATCCTATTACTTGACGCGCACACAACCACCGTTTTATAGCAGTCTCATTTCCGAAGTATTTGAAAAAACTCAAGATATCACATGGCTTAAAAGCCACCTAGAAACTGCCATTAAAGAATATGAAACGGTTTGGATGGTTGCAGGAAAACGGATGACGGAAAACGGTTTGAACCGATATCTCGCAGAAGGCTTAGGAAAACCACCTGAAGCCGAGGCAGGTCACTTTACACCAGTATTTGCTGCCTATGCCGCTGAAGCGAACATGGAAGCAGCCGCTTACGAACAATTATATTCCGAAGGGAAAATAGAAAACGAAAAGCTCGACCAGTATTTTATTCACGACCGCAGTGTTCGTGAAAATGGTCATGACACATCCTATCGGTTGGAAGGAATTTGCGCCCATTTAAACGTGGTCGAACTCAACGCCTTTTTGTATAAATATGAAACCGATTTTTCTCAAATCATAGCAGGTCACTTTAATGGGTCTCTAGAAATTAATGGGAAAGCGTATACGTCCAATGACTGGGACAATAAAGCTGAAGCAAGAAAACAGAAGGTTAATGAGCTGCTTTGGAATAGAGAAAAAGGACTGTATTTCGACTTTAATTTGGAAGAAGAAACGCAAAACCAATTTATTTCAGCAACCGTATTCACTCCACTTTGGGCCAATTTGTGTACGCAAGAACAAGCTTCTCAAGTAGTTCAAAATGCGATTCCATTGCTCAAAGAAAAAGGAGGAATTGCTTCATGTACTAAAGAAAGTCGAGGAGAAATTTCAAGTCGGCGCCCACAAAAACAATGGGACTACCCCAATGGATGGGCTCCGCACCAAATGATGATTTGGAAGGGACTTCAAAATTATGGGTTCCAAGCAGAAATGCAAGAACTCATTTATCGCTGGCTTTATATGATCACTAAAAATGCGGTTGACTATAATGGTACTATTCCTGAAAAATATGACGTGGTCTCTGCTACCCATAAGGTTTTTGCCGAATACGGAAATGTGGGAACAGAATTTCAATACATTACTAAAGAAGGCTTTGGTTGGATGAATGCTTCCTATCAATATGGCCTTTCACTTTTAGAACCGTCATATATCGATAAACTAAACAACCTCACCCTTCCTGAAAAACTTTTTGTGACTTAAATGAATTCAGAAAACAAACATATCGACATCCTTAGTGTAGGTGAAACCTTGATCGACTTTATAGGTACTCAAACCGAGCAGCCCATTAGTTTAACCACAGATTATCATCGCTATTTAGGTGGATCTCCTACCAATGTTGCTATGAATATGGCGCGTTTAGGTCTTAAAGTTCAAATGGTGGCTACCGTTGGTAAAGACGGATTTGGAGGTTATATTCTGAATAAGCTGAATGAAACGGGAGTCATCACCACTTCAGTTAACGAAATTGAAACCCATCCCACCTCAGTGATATTTGTAAATAGAACCATCCACACACCGGATTTTATTGCAATGCGTGGTGCTGATGCCTATATTGAAGACTCGCAGATTCCAAATTCAATTCTGGAGCAAACAAAAATATTCCATACCTCCTGTTTTGCGTTGAGCATGCAGCCGGCTTATGATACCATCATGTCCAAGGCGATACAAGCGAAGGAGGCTGGTTGTCAATTGAGCATTGATATCAATTATTCGGAAAAAATTTGGTCGAACGCTTCAGGAGCTGCGCAAATTATAGCAGACTTTTGTGCTTTAGAACCCTTGGTTAAGGTGAGCCAAGATGATATGGACCGTCTTTTTGGTGCTGGCCTAAGCCATGAACAAATTTTCGCAAACCTTCATGGGTTTGGGGCGAAACTAGTATGTCTAACCCTAGGTAAAAATGGAGCAAAGCTAAGTGAGTCTGGAAAAGAAGTTTTAGAATTATCTGCTTTGAAAGTTGAAAAAATAATGGACGCCACTGGAGCTGGAGATGCCTTTTGGTCTGGCTTTTTATTTTCATGGTTGAATGGAAAGTCCAATCAAAAATGTATGGAAACTGCTTTAGAAATGGCAGCCGTCAAACTACAAAATGTAGGCAGAATCCCTGATTATGCCCTTATAATATCGAATGTGTTAAATAACTAAAAAAAAGAACTATGCTTACAACTATTACGTTTATAGCTTTTACCCTAGTCGTAGCGATTATTTCGTACTACGCAACGCGTAAAACCAACGAATCCAGTGCAGATGGATATTTTCTAGGAGGGCGTAGTTTAACAGCCGGCGTGATTGCTGGGTCATTATTACTTACCAACCTCTCAACTGAGCAAATTGTAGGTCTTAATGGTTCTGCTTATGAAAGTGGGTTGTCTGTAATGGCTTGGGAAACCTTAGCTGCAATTGCAATGGTCGTAACGGCATTGTTTTTACTGCCGCGTTATCTCAAAGGTGGACTCACGACGGTTCCACAATTTCTCGCCAAACGCTTTGACGTCACTACCAAAACAATTACTTCGGGTCTATTTTTAACGGGTTATGTGGTTGTTTTACTTCCTGTTATCTTGTATTCAGGATCTTTAGCAATTAGTGGAATGTTTAATATCCCAGAAGCATTTAATATTACAGAAACTCAGTCCATATGGCTTTGTGTTTGGGGTATTGGAATTATTGGATCCATCTATGCTGTTTTTGGAGGACTAAAAGCAGTAGCTGTTTCAGATAGTATAAACGCCATTGGTTTATTAATTGGAGGACTCCTAATACCTGTATTTGGACTTTTAGCAATCGGTGATGGTAGTATTATGGATGGTATCGCAACATTGACGACAGAACATCCAGACAAATTCAGGTCTATGGGTAGTCCAACGGATCCTGTTCCGTTTTATACCATTTTTACTGGGATGATGCTAGTGCAGCTTTTTTACTGGGGTACCAATCAACAAATTATTCAAAGAGCCTTAGCGGCTAAGAACCTTCAAGAAGGTCAGAAAGGGCTTTTATTAGGTTCGTTTATCAAAATTTTAGGTCCGCTCATTGTGGTACTTCCTGGTATTATTGCCTATCATATGTTCAATGGAAACTTGGAGACTGCAGATCAAGCGTATCCTATGTTAGTAGCTGAAGTGCTACCACCTGTATTACTCGGTTTCTTTGCTGCTGTTATTTTTGGAGCTATTTTAAGTTCGTTTAATAGTGTATTGAATAGCTCAGTAACGCTCTTTGGAATTGATATTTACAAGCAACACATCAACCCAGATGCTGAAGAAGGGCTCGTGGTGAAACAAGGAAAACGTTTTGGCTTGTTCCTCGCTCTTGCTTCCATGTTTATTGCACCTTTTATTGCGAATGCAGGAAGCTTGTTTGATTATTTACAGGAAATTAATGGAATTTACAGCATCCCTATTTTAACGATCATCATTGTTGGTTACCTCACTAAGAGAGTGCCGGCTATCGCTGCTAAAATCGGATTGATATCTGGTTCTGTCTTATATATTATAAGTCAGTTTGTATTACAGCCTTACTTTGTAGAAAAGGCGCTAGCAGAAGCAAGTGCAAACGGAATAACCGATAAAGCTGAACTTACTATTATTGAGTCACAAGCTTATTTTGGCTTACACTTCTTAGATGTGATGGCTATTTTGTTCGCTTTGAATGTAGTTATCATGTTAATCATTGGAAAGTTAAAGCCAAGATCAGAGGACTATGTTCAAGAGTATACCAAGCAAGTAGATATCACTCCTTGGAAATACGCAAAACCATTTGGCATTGGAGTTATTATCGTAGTGGCTGGTATTTACGCCTACTTCCGATAGGAAACTGAAGAGCAACAAAAAACCCCCATAGTTATTTACTATGGGGGTTTTCTATATTTAGAATTATAGCTAGGCTGCCTGCCTACCTTTCAATCGTTTCTCAATTTTTTGTTTTATAACCGTAAGGCGCTTCATGAGATCCATAAGATCCGAATCTTTATTCTCCTTATATAATTCATTAATACCAAGAATCAAACTTTTCGCTTCGCGAGAAGCTTCAATTCTTTCACTGGTTGTTTTAAAACTGGTTTTACGTTGTTCAAATTCTAAGGCTTGACTTAGTATATCCATGCGACCTATTTTTTTAATATTAAACTTTTACAGACCCCTGAAATATATGAAGCTGTAATTTAGTTTGAGAATATAGGAAAAATTCCTTTTTCTGCAAACTTAACAAAGATAAATTTTTACATTTCATACCATTTCAATTAAACAGAACTTTAACACAAAAGGGCTACATTTTAGAAAAAAGGAGAAATTAGCTATCTTTATTCTTTATAGTGTATCGCATGAAACAAATTATACTCCTCGCTTTTTTGCTCTGGGGATTTGGAACAAACGCTCAAATTTTAAATGCGGAAGCGCTCCGTAAAGTCACCGACACCACTGGTTGGTCTGGAACCATGAGCGCTCGGTTTGCACTAAAAAGGAACGTGAGCGATTTTATCGTTATTGGATCCGATTTCCATCTTCAGTATAAAAAAGAAAATCATCTCTGGTTGTTGAAAAACGACTTCAACTTGGTGAAAATTGAAGGCAATAGGTTTGAAAATAGTGGTATTACCCATTTAAGACATAATTACCGGTTTAAACCTAGAATAGCCTAGGAAGCCTTTATACAAGGGCAGTATAACAAAGTGAACCTTATTAGCTTTCGAGCCTTGGTCGGTACAGGGCCTCGTTTTAAAATTACTAAATCGGAAAGATATAAATTCTACCTTGGTGTCCTCGCCATGTTCGAATATGAAGAAGTGACTGATGGAATAACATCCATCCAAAGAGATATAAGAGGTAGCATCTACCTTTCATTCAGCCTCTATCCAACGGAACATACGACGCTTGTGAGTACCACTTATTATCAGCCCGAGCTGAGTGCCTTTGGTGACTACAGAATTTCCAATCAAAGTTCCCTTTTGATGGGCTTATTTTCCAATTTCTCATTAAAAACGACTTACTCTTTTATTTTCGACACCCTTCCCGCAGTTGGCATTCCGAAATCTCAATACGATTTACAGACTGGTTTTGCCTATAGTTTTGAATGATTTTTTCTGAAATTCTTTCGTAAGGGTTGCTTTATAAATTAGACTACTTCGTTATATTTACCCATTGCGAAGAAAACTAAACATGCTACGATTGCGTAAATAACAAAAAAATATGTCCTATTACGATCCCAAAGACCTCCGAAAGTTTGGTGAGATTACCGAATGGAGTGAAGAATTGGGCTCAAAATTTTTCGATTACTACGGAAAAGTATTCGAAGAAGGAGCTCTTACAGCGCGTGAAAAATCGCTTATTGCATTAGCAGTGGCCCATACCGAACAATGCCCATATTGCATTGATGCTTATACAAAAGATGGACTGCAACGAGGTGTCACTAAGGAAGAAATGATGGAGGCCGTTCACGTGGGTGCCGCAATAAAAAGTGGTGCGACACTCGTTCATAGCGTAATGATGATGAACAAAGTGAATAAGTTGGATGGCTAGTTAACCGTCCTTCGCAAATGATAACCCCTATATAAGGAGTTTCAATTATCGAAACATATGACCAAGATTAAAACTCAGTCACTACATAAACGCGAAAGCGACCTAGCACAACCGAATCGACAACTGGAAATTCTATCAAATGGAATTTTCAAAAATGGTGAACTCCCTACTTTTGCCCAAAAAATTAAGGAAACCAATCAGTTTCCATTACGGCCTAAAAAGTTAGAGGTTCTACAAATTAATGTAGGATACATGTGCAATCAGGTTTGCGAGCATTGTCATGTGGACGCAGGTCCTGACCGAAAGGAAATTATGACCGTGGAGACCATGGAGCAATGTCTGGAAGTCATAAGAAACACTGGAGCCACCACATTAGATCTAACAGGTGGCGCCCCAGAAATGAATCCAAACTTCCGTTGGTTTGTCGAAGAAGCAAGTAAAGCTGGAATCCAAGACTTCATTGTACGAAGTAACTTGACCATTATTCGAGCCAATAAAAAATACTACGATCTCCCCGAGTTTTTCAAAAAACATAATGTGCATGTAGTGAGTTCTATGCCACACTGGACAAGAGGAAAGACAGATAAACAGCGTGGAGATGGTGTTTTCGACAAATCTATAAAAGCGCTTCAAGAGCTAAATTCTGTAGGTTATGGTTTGCCAGGAAGCGATTTGAAATTGGATTTGGTATACAACCCCACTGGGGCCTTCCTTCCTGGTGATCAAGCCAGTATGGAAAAGGATTTCAAAAAAGCCTTGATGGATGATTTTGACATTCAATTTCACAACCTTTTTGCCATCACAAACTTGCCGATCTCCAGATTCTTGGATTATTTAATCGCTTCGGAAAATTATGAGGATTATATGTATTCCTTAGTCGAAGCCTATAATCCCGCAGCGGTTGCCAATGTAATGTGTACCAACACGATTTCTATAAGTTGGGATGGTTGGTTATACGATTGTGATTTCAATCAAATGCTAGATTTAAAAGTCGCAAGTAAAGTCCAACACATCAAAGACTACAACGAAGACTTATTGAATGACCGAAACATTATTATTTCTCAACACTGCTATGGATGTACTGCGGGAGCTGGAAGTAGCTGCCAAGGTACCGTGGCCGAATAAACCATTAGCTAGATCCAAATGAAAATAATGCTCTCCTCCTTACTCATGCTTTTTGTCATTGCCAACGGCGCTGCACAAAAGACATTGGATGCATTGCTAAATCAATTCAATACTCGAAGCATCCCATATATTTCCGTTGCTGAACTTAAAATGCAAATGACAGCTGGTCAAGTAACCGTTTTAGATGCAAGAGAGTTTGAAGAGTTTACCGTAAGCCATATTCCGTCTGCCACTTTTGTTGGCTATGCTACTTTTTCTGCGGAAGAGGTAACTGCTGCCTTACCAGACAAAGAACAGCCCATTGTGGTGTATTGCTCTCTCGGAATCCGTTCTGAAGTAATTGGTGAAAAACTAAAAAAAGCGGGATACACCAATGTAAAAAACTTATACGGAGGCATCTTCGAATGGAAAAACAAAGACTTTGCGGTGCTTGATATGGAGGGCAACGAAAGTGAAAATGTGCACACTTGCTCCAAGGCATGGAGTAAATGGCTCACGAAAGGAAATAAAGTATATAACTAAAGCGCCAACTTTCGCTTCACGATACGATTCAATGAAAAGATTACTGATCATTTTTACGCGCAATCCAGAGATAGGCAAATGCAAAACTCGCCTAGCAGCTACTGTGGGAGATGAAGCAGCCTTGGCTATTTATGTTTTTTTACTGAAGCATACAGTGAATATCACCGAAAATCTGGAAGTAACGAAACAAGTATACTATTCAAACAAAGTACATCATAACGACCTTTGGGACGACAGTAAATTTGAAAAGCGCCAACAACAAGGAGCCGATTTAGGCCTTCGGATGCAGCACGCCTTTGAGGAAGGTTTCAAAGAAGGGTACGAGCAAATCATTGTTATTGGCAGTGACATGCATGATTTAAATCAACAAGAATTAGAGAACGCCTTCAACGCCTTAGAAAATCACAATTACGTCGTAGGACCTGCAGAAGATGGCGGATATTATTTACTTGGCATGACCCAATTAAAAGTGGCGTTGTTTCAGAATAAAAACTGGGGAACTTCTTCGGTTTTAAAGGATACTTTAACTAATTTAGAGAATGAAAATCCGTATCAGCTACCTCAAAAAAATGATGTAGACTATTACGAAGACATAAAAGATATTGACGTGTTTCAGCCGTTTTTGAGACATCTATAAATAAGATTAGAAATTATTATGAAGAAATACATTGAAGAATCTGTTCAGTTTTTAAAAGCTCGTGGTTTTGATACTCCAGAAATTGGAATCATCCTGGGAACCGGATTGGGTCAAATTATAGACAAGGTAGAGATCATCGCCGAAGTGAGCTATAATCACATCCCCAATTTCCCTACTGCTACCGTCGAGTTCCATAAAGGTAAATTAATTTTTGGAAACTTTGCAGGTAAAAAAGTAGTGTTTATGCAAGGTCGTTTTCACCTATATGAAGGTTATTCTTTGACAGATGTCACCTTCCCTGTTCGGGTAATGCACGAACTTGGTGTTAAACAACTATTGGTCAGCAATGCCTCAGGAGCTATTAATCTTGACTTCAAAAAAGGAGAGATTATGCTGATTGACGACCATATTAATTTACAAGGAGGGTCTCCATTGGCCTTTAAAGGAGTTGAACTACTTGGAGAACGCTTTGCAGATATGAGTGCTCCCTACGATATTGAGATGAACAACAAAATTGAGGCGATTGCCGAAGCTAAGGGAATTCAACTTCATAAAGGAGTTTACGCCAGTGTTGTTGGACCGCAATTAGAAACCCGCGCCGAATACAAATATTTAAAAATCATAGGAGCAGATGCCGTTGGAATGAGTACGGTACCCGAGATCATTGTGGCTAATCACCTGGGCTTACCGGTTGCAGCGCTTTCAGTTTTAACAGACGAATGCGACCCTGAAAACCTGAAACCCGTTGATATTTCAGACATTATTGCCATGGCAGGAAAGGCGGAACCCCATATGATTACTATATTTACTGAATTAATTAAAGAATTATAAGTTTTCAAGTAAAGAAGTCGGACACATTGCGACTGAATACGGATTACTGAAATTAGAAACAACTTATGAGTTACTTAGAAACCACACACGATGTTTATAAAGAAGCAGCATTAACTCCAGATGTTGGACTGTGTTGTACCACCAATCCTATTTGGGAATTACCAGGTTTAAAAATTCCTAAAATCATGCAGGAAATGAACTATGGCTGTGGAAGTACAGTACACGCGCGCGACCTAACCAACAACCCAAAAATATTATACGTTGGTGTTGGTGGCGGTATGGAATTACTTCAATTCTCGTATTTCTCACGTCAAAAAGGCGGTGTGATTGGAATAGATGTAGTAGACGAAATGCTAGAGGCTTCTCGCAAGAACTTTGTAGAAGCTGAAGCACAAAATTCTTGGTTTAAAAGTGACTTTGTAGAATTGAAAAAAGGGGATGCTATGCACCTCCCAGTTCCTGACGACAGTATTGATGTTGCAGCGCAAAACTGTCTCTTTAATATTTTTAAAGAAGACGACTTAAAACAAGCCATGGAGGAAATGTATCGTGTTTTAAAACCACACGGTCGTTTGGTCATGAGTGATCCCACTTGCGAACAACCCATGAATGATACTTTGCGAAATGACGAGCGCCTTCGAGCCCTTTGTTTGAGCGGGAGTTTACCAATTGCAGATTACATCAAAGCCTTGACCGATGCCGGATTTGGAACTATCGAAATTAGAGCGCGAAAGCCCTACCGAATCCTAGACCCCAAGACCTATCCAACCGAAGAGTTGATCTATATCGAATCCATTGAGGTGGCAGCCATAAAAGATCCTATGCCCGCCGACGGACCTTGTATTTTTACTGGAAAAGCAGCTATTTACTTTGGAAATGACCCGTTCCTAGATGATAAGGAAGGTCATATTCTATTAAAAAACCAGCCGATTGCTATATGCGATAAGACCGCTGGAAATCTGGCAGATTTAGGCCGAGATGATATCTACATTAGCGAATCAACTTACCACTATGATGGTGGGGGTTGTTGCTAATCTAAGACAAGTAAATCAAATTCTCTAAATTGGGAATTGAACTTTTTTAATGGTAAACTGCAGCGGCGAACGATATTGACACGCAATTTTGTAAGTCCGATTGAACCATTACGTCAAATTACGGAACATCTAATGTCCTATAGCCTTTGATACTTATTATACTTTTCATTGCCGCCTGTTTTTTAGCCTTCAGTAACGGTGCCAACGATAATTTCAAGGGGGTTGCAACGCTCTTCGGAAGTGGTACTACCAATTACAAAAAAGCAATAAATTGGGCGACCATTACGACCTTAGCAGGTTCTATCGCTGCCATTTTTTTAGCAGGCGAATTGGTTAAAAATTTCTCAGGGAAAGGCTTGGTTCCTAACGAACTCATTCAAAACCCAATTTTCGCCATTTCGATTGCACTAGGAGCTGCGGTAACAGTTCTTTTGGCCACTAAAATTGGGATGCCTATTTCTACTACACATAGTTTGGTAGGAGCCCTTTTTGGAGCTGGAGTCGTGGCTATTGGTGCCGATTTCAATTTTGATAAACTTGGAAAGACCTTTCTAATTCCGCTTATCGTGAGCCCGTTAATGGCGGCAGTACTCAGCTTTTTAATGTATATCATTTTTAGATATTTCAGAAAAAAAATGGGCATTACCAAGAAAAGCTGTCTTTGCATTTCAAAGACGAATACCGAACCAGCCCTTTCCCATTCAGATGCAGCAATATCCGCGGGAACTACTGTAGAAGCTACACTGTGTAAAAACGGATGCCTAGATTCTTACCAAGGAAAACTAGTTGGAATATCCTCTCAAAAGGTGTTGGACGCCTTGCACTACCTTAGTGCCGGAATAGTAAGTTTTGCAAGAGGTTTAAATGACACCCCAAAAATTGTTGGACTTTTAGTCATCATTAACGCAATGGACATTAAATGGGGCATGATCGCTGTAGCCATTACAATGGCTATTGGTGGATTATTAAATGCAAAAAAAGTAGGCATTACCATGAGCAAAAAAATTACTCCAATGAACTCAGGACAAGGTTTTACAGCCAATATGATTACTGGATTATTGGTAACCACCGCCAGTGTTCACGGACTACCTGTTTCTACAACCCACGTCTCGGTTGGATCCATTTTTGGTATTGGAACCGTCACAAAAAAAGCAGATGTAAAAATGGTCTCTAAAATACTATTATCATGGCTACTTACCCTACCCATTGCAGCTTTTGCGAGTGGGGTTTTGTTCCTACTGCTAGAACAAATATTATAGCGTAGCTCGTCGTTAAGCAGTTTAATTCTGAATTCTGCACGAACTATGAACTAACATCAGATAAAGAGACCATTCTCTTTGCAACCTAAAGTGGTTTCGCCAAAACCAAAACGAAGGATTTTGCGTATCTAATATTATAAAATTAATATCTCATGAAAAAAATCGGCTCAATCCTTATTATTGCCATTCTCATATCGGCCTGTGGAAGTAGCAAGAATACTGTTGCCGCCACATCAACAGCTACGGTAACCGACGTTGAGACCAAAAAGCCAGTTGAAAAAATCATTAAGGATACCGTTATAGTTGATAGTCCAGCGGAAACTATCAAAAAAGCAATTAAAAAAGAGAAGGAAATAATTGAAGAAGAAAAAGTAGTGCAAACACTACCCGAAGTCTTTAATCATTCTGGTTGGGATCAATTGCTAACAAAGCATGTCACTGCAGATGGCCGTGTGAATTACGAAGGGTTTAGAAATGACAAGGGTATTTTAAGAGACTATATCACTTCTTTAGGTGCTAATATGCCTTCAGAAAGTTGGACCAGAGAGGACAAACTAGCCTATTGGATGAACGCTTATAATGCCATGACAGTCGACCTTATTGTTCGAAATTTACCCCTAGAAAGTATAAAGGACATTGATAAACCATGGAACCAGCACCTATGGAAATTGGGTGACAAATGGTACAACCTGGACGAAATTGAACATCAAATTCTGCGTAAGATGGGTGATGCACGTATTCACTTCGGAATTAACTGTGCTTCTTTTTCATGTCCACCGCTCTTAAATAGCGCTTTTACAAGTGAAAATGTAGAGAAGCAATTGGATGGAGTGGCTAGAACCTTTGTGAACGATACCAAGCGAAACCAGATTTCAGAAAATAATATAAAAATATCCAAGATCTTTTCATGGTTTGCGAAAGACTTCAAAGCCGATGGATCACTAATCGATTTCTTGAATCGCTATTCAGAAACCACCATCAGTAGTAAGGCACGTAAAAGCTATATGGATTACGATTGGACCTTAAATAAATAAGTATGCAACTTGTACTCAAAATAGCTGTAATTATTTTAATTACAACAACATTTCATAGCTGCGCATTATTCTCTGCCGCAGGCATTAGTAGTCAAGGACAACCCGTCAAGAAAGTGCTATTACCATTGCAGTCTACTACTAACGCTTCTGCAGTTAACGTGGACCATTCACAATGGGATGCATTACTCAAAAAATATGTGGACAATGATGGCTTGGTGAATTATAAAGGTTTTAAAAAAGATGAAGTAGCACTAGACAATTATTTAATGATGCTTTCAAGCCAACAACCCACCAAACAATGGAGCGTTCAGGAATTATTGGCCTACTATATCAATTTGTACAATGCCTACACCGTAGACCTTATAGTAGACAATTACCCCGTGAAAAGTATCAAAGATATTAATGGCCCCTGGATACGAGGCATTGTTCCGGTAGGGAAAAACAAGCTTTCCTTGGGCGGAATTGAAAATGGCGTACTAAGAAAAATGGGGGAACCTCGTATTCATTTTGCTATTAATTGCGCTTCCATTTCATGCCCAAATTTGCTGAACGAAGCCTATACTGCTTCCAAAATCAATGAGCAACTGGATAAGGCGACTCAAAATTTTATTAATGGTGACAAAAATGAATTGACCGCTAATAACCCTAAACTCTCCTCCATATTCGATTGGTATGCGAAGGACTATACCATGAATGGCGAGGCCAATGTCATTGCCTACATTAATCAATACAGCGATGTTAAAATAAGCCCTAACACCGCTTTGGAATACCTCGAATACAACTGGAATTTGAACGAGCAACAACCTTAGCTTTTAGTATATTTACGCTATGATTTCTATCATTATTCCGGTTTTAAATGAATCTGAAAATATCGTAAAGTTATTAGCACATCTTTCGAATATGTCCTCAGCTCAAAATAGCACAGAAATCATTGTCGTTGATGGTGGTAGCGCAGATGGTACGGCACAATTAGTAGCGGACTTTTCAGAAAAAAAGGGCCTCCCCGTTTTATTAATTACTTCAGAAAAAGGACGTGCCAAACAAATGAATGCCGGTGCAAAGAAAGCAACTGGAGAAGTTCTATACTTTCTTCACGCCGATTCTTTCCCACCCAAAGATTTTGACCGCTATATAAAAGCATCCCTAAACGAAGGAGCCGATGCAGGGAGTTTCCGAATGAAGTTCGACAGCAACCACCCTGTCTTGAAGGTTTCTCAGTGGTTTACAAAATTCAATTATAAATTTTGCCGAGGAGGTGATCAGTCGCTATTTGTCAAAAAAGAAGTATTTGAACAATTACAAGGGTATAAGGAGTCGTTCATAATTTATGAAGACTGTGAATTCATCGGCCGAATTTATGACGACTATACCTTTACTGTAATCAACGCTATTTTGACTACTTCTGCCAGAAAGTATCGCAACAATGGAACGGTGACCTTACAATATCACTTCACGGTCATTCACTTAAAAAAACTCTTTGGCGCTTCGGCAGAAAGCTTAAGCAGCTATTATCAAAAACACATTGCCTCATGATCGCAAGAATATGGAACGGTCGAACCAAAGCAGTCCATTTGGAAGCCTATACTCAGCTGATGAAGGAATTGGCAATTCCCGACTATAAAAAGACACCTGGCTTCATAAAGCTTTCCTTCCTTAGTTCTGTTGAAAATGAGATTGCTCATTTCAAATTAATTACTTATTGGGAAAATTTGGAGGTGATTAAAAATTTCGCTGGCGCCGACTATAAAATCGCTAAATACTATCCAGAAGACGAACAATATCTATTGGAATTTGAAGAAAAAGTAGCCCATTTCGAAGTGTTTTCTGAAGCCTAGCAAACTTTCCGTCTACCTCCACCAAATTATTCCAAGTTTGCTATCTTTAGGCAAGTGGAAACCAAAACAACACTTCTTGTTATTCTATTAGTCATTGGCACCATGCAAGGGCTCCCTCGTTTTACTCCTTAAAACTAGAAGGATACACCAAAAAATGAATGGCTTTTTCCATATTTATTGAATATCTTGTAGACAATACGATTGATAAAGAGGGAGTAAATCAATTTATATTTTATGAAAAAACCAGAAGAAATTATTAAGCTGGAGGAGTTTTATGGGATTAGTCTTGATGAGGGGAATTATGGCAAAGGCTATGGGCTTAATGAGACAGGTGAAGTAATAAGTCTATATCTAAGAAGTGCTGAAATTAGTGATCTTAGCCCTATAGGAGAAATATTCACTTTGCTTGATTTGGAACTTGCAGATAATGAAATAAGAGATATCTCTCCATTGGCCAACTTGAGCCTGCTTAAAAACCTTGACATTGCTAGAAATAATATTACCGACCTCTCTCCACTCACCAAAATTAAAGTTCTTGAAGAGCTAAGGATATCCTCAAATCCTATTCCCAGTATAGCTCCACTGCTGAAAAATGTCCGTCTAAAATTTGTCTCTATTGGAAATAATTCCGTTGAGGATTATTCTGTATTAAGTAAAATCAAGAGACTTGAGACTTTACATATAGTATTCGACAATAATCTGGACTTCCATAAATTGGGTAGGTTCCCTAACTTACAAGGTTTTGGAGTATTTGGCATAGGGCATTTTGACACCTCATTGTTAAAAAACTTCCCGGCATTGGCTTACTTAAATATATATAATTGTAATGTCTCTAATCTTCAACATATTCGCGAGCTTTCCTCTATAGTTGAATTAAGACTAGTCGACAATAAATTATGGGAACTAGATGGACTAGAGCAACTAAAAAATTTAGAGTTTTTGGATTTATCAGATAATCAACTCATAGATATCGATATAATTGGTCAACTGAAGAGCCTAACTGTTTTGAGACTATCCAATAATTCAATTAACAATATATCTGCATTAAAAGAATTACAAGAACTTGAAGAACTTCGCATCAATATAAATAACATAAAGTCCATGGAGGCCTTTGAGTTTCTTGTTGGTAAGCAAGATTTCTTTTTGAGAGCAGATAATAACCCATGTTTTATGGACATGGGCCTGGTGTTAGATTATGGCCAAAACCATTTTGACACCATAAAAAATGAACTCCTTAAACGGAAAGAAAAAAGCAACGAATACAAGCTACCTGTAAAAATACTCGCACTAGGAAACCATGCCAGTGGTAAATCTACGCTGATAGAATATTTCCAAAACGAAGACTCCAATAAAAAACCCATCGAACAATCCAAAAGCACCCATATTGTCAAAATTGAAACCTATCCTAAGACATTAAAAGCAGGTGAACTTCCAAAAGCTGTCATTTATGATTTTGGGGGGCAGGACTACTATCACGGGATCTACCGTGCCTTTTTGAGTAATGATTCTATCAATCTTTTACTTTGGAACCAAAAGAACGACAAAAACCAACTTCGCTTGGACTCCAATGGTATCAACACTCGGGATTTCTCAAGAGATTATTGGCTGCACCAGCTACATTATCAATATTCAAAAAACAAAAAAGAAGGAGAAAGTGAGCCTATTTTGATGATTCAGAGTTACGCAGATTTGGATGGTGCTACTCGAATTAATTATAAAGGAGATAACGCTTTTTTCAATATTGTAAATGAGTTTTATATCTCCTTACATAGGATGTCCATTTCAAAATCCAAGATGCTACAGAGTAGTTTGACGTATTTAGACCATTCGTTGAAAGAACTCATCGAGTCAAAACAACGCAACGAAAAAAAGCCAGAGTGGTTTGGGCCTTTTATTAATTATATCATTTCCGCTTCTGGTTCGGGTTACACTAAATTGACGGAAATCCAAAAATCGTACTTGCGAGAGGAAAACAAACAATACTTGCCTGAAGATTTGGACCAACTGGCCAAAAAAGGACTCCTACTCTATTATAAGGATGACCCAGATTTAAAAGATATCGCATGGTTAAGCCCTTCGGATACTGTAGCGCACATTCATGACCACATTCTTTCTAAAAAGGCCATCCAGGAGTCTGGTGGCATTGTAAACGAAGATGATTTAAAAAAATTAGTAAAGGACGAAAAACTCCTAAAACTATTACTAAACCAAAAAGTGGTTTTCCATGACGCTCCCTATAAAAACTACATTATTCCCAGTTATCTCAAATTGACGGATGATGACTCGAAAATTTATGAATTACTCACCTACGATTTTATTTCTCCCACTTTTGTGATGAAATTTGAGCATTTTATTCCGCTAGGGTTGATCAATCAATTGATTTGCTACTACGGAAAAAACCCGGATAAAAAATACTATTGGAGAGACCAACTTTTCTTTACGAGCAGAGAGTACAACTGCAAGGTACTCATCAAACTTGATTTTAATAATTTAGAGATACTGGTATTTATCATCAGTCAAAAAGACCTGAAAAACGTTCCGGAGGTTGCCGAGACGATTTTTGAAGAAATCTTAGCTTTATATTGGGATATGGATTTTCAAGATGGAATGATTGAAATTTCAGACACTGAATTATTCGATAGCCGGTTGCTCTCTCTGGATCCTGAGGTGAGAAAATCAGCACGAAAGCGTCCAATATACATCGTAAAAAATTGGGGAACGATACATGCGTCAAAAACATATTTGCCTTCCAAAAGCCCTCAGGACCTATACATTTCAGTAGATAACAAAAACTTTGTGCACCACCAGACCTTGGGGAACAAAGAAAAAACCAAATCAACCATCAGTGCTTTTGGCTTAACAAGTAGCAAAGAATTACAGAGTGGCAAGGAAGTAACCTTTCGAAAATTGGACAAAACGAACGTTAAGAACTTACCCAGTATTCTTTTTAGCAATTATACGTCCAACCCCAATGTGAACCGGATGAAAAAGGTGTTTATTTCATTCTCGCGTAAAGACGTAGACTATAAAGATGAGCTCAAAAAACACTTGAGAATTCTCGAAACCTTTGAGATTTCAGACAATTGGAGTTGTGAGGAAATCACTATTGGTCAATGGCACTCTCAAATTCAGAGAGAGCTGGAAGAAAGTGATCTTATTATCTATATGTTATCCGCCAATTTTCTGTCATCACGGTATATTTTGGAAGAAGAAGTCAAAAAAGGTATGGATCTTATTGCAGCCAACAGCGACAAAAAAGTACTCTGCGTCGTGGTAAGCGAGTTTGTTGGTCTTGATTCGTTGCGCTCTGCAATGGAAAACAGAACGACCACTGAAGTACAAGATGCTGTTTTGAAATTATCTGAATTCCAATACCTTCCTTATGGAGAAATAAAAAACGAGGTAACTGGAAACAATGAGAAAAGAATCATTCCCTTAAAAGAATACAAAAACATTGAAAAGGCCTTAGCGCAAGTGACTCAAATGGTGCTGGATTATTTAAGAAAATAACCTGTTAAAAATACTGCCCAATTCCGAAGACAAAACCGTTGGTAGCATCTTGGGTAATTCCGTAGCCATAATCAACTCGGAAGACGGTGTTGAAAATACGTTTATGGATAAATCGAACACCCGCCCCTGGGTATATTCGTAGGTTCTGACTATCGGCAAAGTCGCCAAAATTCCCTCCTGGATTCCGCCAGGTTCCCCCATCAACGAATACATTTCCTTGAAGCACAAACCAATCTCTTTCATACAAAGTGTGTCGGTATTCCGTGTTTAGAACAATAGCGGCCGTTCCCCTATCGATGGTGTTTCCTACCCCGCGAATATTCAGGTTATTGTCCACCGCGAAGGGTGCAAAAGGCGAATTGTTATTGGTTGCAACTCCCAGACGGAGTCGGCTCGCCCAGTTTCCTTTCTTACCAATACGATTGTAATACACAAAATCGTTAAAGCCAATGACAAATCCAGGCAAGGCTTCGTCGGTACTGGTTACATATTGTAATTTAAAAGAGCTTTTGAAACCATCCTGGTACTGATAATAACTATCGACGTTATTGTATTCATAAAAGAGTTTATAAAGCAATTTATCTACCACTAAATTTTGCGGTACGTCAGGATTCGTCGCACCCTCAATGTATTCGTAATCTTCCGTGAAAAAATTAAGTCCTAGCTCAATTCGGTGATTAAAATTGACTTCATATAACCCCAACACTTCGTAGGAGGTATTGTTGTATTTATAATCGGCCGTAGTATCATCAAAGAATACTGGTTCTAGCGTTGTCAAATTATTATGGTTTAGCGCAATTCCGAATTTCTTACTAAAGAGATATGGCGCTCTAAAATTGATTCCATAAGAATTATAAATATCTCGCTGAAAAGAACCACCAAAAACAATTCCTTGTCCAAGTGCATTAAACTCGAAAAGGCCTAATCTATATGCAAATTCGTCATCATTGGTCGTAAAAACATTGGCCGATGGAATGATCGTAAAATTCTCTTCAACCCCATACACAACATGATAGGTGCCATCAGCTCTAAGCTTTACTTGATAATAGGCATGGGCTATTCCAGGAAGTCGTTTCACACGGACGATATCCCTTTCCAACAGGAGTGAATCCAAAGGCTGACCCTCTTTGATATTCGTGATTTTCCGCAGAAATCCTGTCTTGGTTTTCTTGTTATCCTGAAAACTTACTTCTGAAATATGCTGAGCGAACGTAGTTCCACAGAAAAGAAAGATGGTTATGTAAAGTAATGATTTCACTAGTTGGTTCTAAAATGTTCTCTTATGAGCTCTTCAGCTGGTTTGTTTTGTGGCGTAAAGCGAGAATTATCCTCCCCGCCAGCCTTCGTATGATTGATATACCATTTCCAAATAAATCCACCAGCATACCAGCTTTCGCCATAAACCTCGTCAAAAAGTGCCTGAGTCAAATTGGTCTGTGCTGTTAGGTTTACTTCGGTCATGTCTCGATTACTCTTCCAAGGTTCCTTTCCGGCAAAATCGACACTACGATAGCCATATTCAGTAAACAAAATGGTTTTACTTTCTCTTTCGGAAACACCTTTCAACTCGGTTTTCCACTGTTGCCAGCCTAACTTGGCCTCTTCGACCGTTGGTGTTTGGCTTTCTGAAACCGGAAAATAAGCGTCCACTCCAATAAAATCTAACTCCTTCCAAAAAGGGACTCTTTTGTATTCATCCCAGTTCGCGGCATAGGTCAACTTCCCCTTATAGGTTCCTTTTATTTCTGAAATAAGACCCATCCAATAGTCGGGTCTGTTGATGATAAACTGCTCCAACTCGGTCCCAATACAAAACAGATCCACTTCCATTTCTTGGGCTAATTCAGCATAAGCCATAATAAAATTTCTATACGAATCTTCCAATGCTTTCCACTCGTCTTCAGTTTTCATTTTCAAATAGCCAGTGAATTCACCTCTCCAGATCCAAATTTGCGGTTTCATCATCACTTTGACTTGGTTCCCATGCAACACTTCAATGTACTGCTTGGCTCCTGCCTTAGTTTCTCCAAACCATTGTCGTTCTGTATCGAATACAATTTCTGGTGTTTCTAAATCTCTTATAAATCCAAAAGGCATCACCGCAGCATAATTTGCATTCAAATTCAAGATCGCATCCACATGATTCTGGTTGGCCTTATCGGGCGAGGCCACAAAGCTAATGCCATTTACTTTGGTTGGTGCCTTGGTCATTCCCTTCTGAGGACAACCAACGACAATAGGAAAAAATGTGAGCAGTAAAACAAATCGAAGTTTCATTTCAATATTTTTAGACTGCTCAATTTAACTATTTAATTAAAGAACCGCTCTTAAACCAATATTAAAAGTTTCTCCCAATCCAGTATTATTTCCCCGCACAAAATTGGTGTACAACGCCTCAATATTTAGCTCATCAGTTAGCTGATATTTGGCTCCGCCACCAATGGCAGTAAAGTCTTGTTCAAATTCATTTCCTAAGTCAATACGTTGCGAGTGTTGAGCGAGTGCTAAAATGGTAAATTTTGAAGACGGAAAATAGCTCAAAAATATACCTGGTGTAAGACTTAAACTATTATTTGCAAAGCTTCCTTCGGTTTGCACTCCGTTGTCGTCGAATGCCGCTTCGTCTCCAAAGTGAAATTCAGAATTTAATTCAGCAAACAACTGGAAGTCATCTCCTGGAAAGGTATAATCGTAAAAGAATCTATTTTGCCATGTGAACCCCTTTTGGTCCAAAAACACTCCATTCTCCACTTCATTATCAACTAGCGGAATGAATATGGAAGACTGAATTGAAAAATTATTTACGGTACTGAATGGCACAAATTTCACCGAAGGGGCAATGGAAGTTAACCCACTTCTAGCGGTCCCCGATTCTCCGTCAAAACTAAAGACATCCAAGGCGCTTCTGTTTGCAACCACATTACTTCTAAATTCAAGGATTAGTCCGACGTTTACACGGTCATTATCGCTAACACCCGTATAACCTTCCAAGGTGGAAGTGAAAAAAGTTTGGCGCGGCTCTTTCCCATCGCTAAAGGTACTTTCCGTCTGTGTATAAAGGTTGTTAAACCACTTAATATCAAACTGTCCTTTTGAAATTAACTTAGAAGGTGTCAAGGTTTGAATTACTGAACCTCCTGTGCCTTCTTCTGAATCTTGTGCCATTCCTAAGGTGAAAACAAGGCATAGCAATCCTGTTGTAATTATTTTTTTTGAAATTTTCATTGATTTGGTTTTTACGCTTCGTGACAACAAAGAGTTATTAATTGTATTGTTTTTATAAAATGTTTAATTGAATTGAAAAGGTGTAGAATCTAGTGCTTCACCTGCTCGCCGAACCTTGGGGGATGCTTCGACAAGCCGGGAAGACTGTTTAGATCTTTATTTTGAATTGAGACGCCAATCGTATGCGTAGTAGGTAACTTTCGCGTCTTGCCGAACTTTTTCTTTCCGGTAGGTATTAAGGAAGTCAATTTCGGTTTTTCCACCTTTGACAAAATCCTCTTTATACCATTTGAATATTTCTGAAAAGGCAACTTTCTTTCCTGAAACTCTTATAAAAGAACTGTTGTTCAATGCTTTTATTGTTTGCTGCTCTAATAATTTTTCCAAATTGGAAGCTGTATATGCTTTTCCTATTAATGGAGGACAGCCAATCGCGCCACAGACTAACACAAAATGGAAACGAGCATCACCAAATTTTGCCCGTAGTTTCTTATTCTCTATATCATTCAGTGTAATCTTGGTTCCACCTAATTCATATTTCGTTTTATCGAAAAACCCCTTCTTATCAAGGGGTGATTTAATGGGATAGTTATCTACAATTCCCTTAATCACAGCAAGGTTATAAGCATTGATCCAAAAGGCTTGGTACGCCTTCGCGTCGTTTGATGAAACGCTCAATTGTTTTGCCGTTTCTAATGCAGCATTTAACCGAGAAGGGTCATTGGTGATCGCTTTATAGTCCACCTTACCACTGGCAACATGTGCGTTAAATAAAGCGTCGGCCTCGTCAAAGAAATTTTGCAACGACTGTGCATTGCTTTCAGAAAAGCTGAGTGATAAAATGGCGATTGTAAGTACAATTAGTTGTTTCATTATCTAAGTTTTGATGTTAGCTAAGTCGAGGAGCTTTCAAGGTTACTTACAAGACCCTTCCTTAAAGTTTTGTGAATTGCAGTGAGAACAACACTTCCGAAGTGAAAAAAAATTTTATTTCTTCATAAAAACCATTTCGATGTAATGTTCGTAACTTTAGATACGACAGAGTACCCGAATCGAATCTTAGCATTCCATTCGCATCACTTGTAATTTCTATGCCGATCTATCGGCTTCTAGAAACAACCAATCACCATACTATGGAACACATTGTTATTATTGGCAACGGAATTTCGGGCGTAACTACCGCACGACATATTCGGAAGCTATCAGACAAAAAAATCACCATTATTTCAGCAGAAACCGATCACTTTTTTTCACGAACAGCCCTTATGTACATTTATATGGGGCATATGAAATACGAGCATACGAAACCGTATGAAGACTATTTCTGGAAGAAAAATAACATTGAGTTAAAACGAGCCTTCGTGGAAAAAGTAAATCATGAGCAGAAAGAACTCCTTTTTGCAGACGGTGAAACAATGGCTTATGACAAATTGGTGCTGGCGGTGGGTTCCAAATCCAACAAATTTGGATGGCCCGGACAAGATTTGGACGGCGTTCAAGGCTTGTACAACTTTCAAGACCTCGAACAATTGGAAAAAAACGCTCCTAATAGTAAAGTGTGTAAACGAGCCGTCATCGTTGGAGGTGGATTGATAGGTATCGAGTTGGCCGAAATGCTACATACCCGAAACATTCCAGTGACCTTTTTAGTGAGGGAAAGTAGCTTTTGGGACGGTGTACTTCCCGAAGGAGAAAGCAAAATGCTAAACCGACATATTAAAAACCATCATATCGATTTGCGCTTGGGCATGAATTTGAAAGAAATATTGGCCGATGAAAATGGTAAGGCTCGAGCAGTGGTTATTCCGGAAACTGGAGAGGAAATCGCCTGCGACCTTGTGGGCCTAACCGCCGGAGTATCACCCAACGTCGACTTTTTAAAAGAAAGTGGCATTGAACTGGGTCGTGGCATAAAAGTAAATCCGTTTTTAGAAACCAACATTAAAGACATCTATGCTATTGGAGATTGCGCCGAGCAGCACGAAGGTATTAATGGTCGACGTCCCATTGAAGCTGTTTGGTATACCGGCCGAATGATGGGTGAAGCACTTGCACAAACTATTTGTGGCAACCGTTCCGAATACAAACCTGGACACTGGTTTAACAGCGCTAAGTTTTTCGATATAGAATATCAAACTTATGGTTGGGTCTTCGCGAAGCCGCGAGAAAATGAAATGCACTTTCATTGGAAACACGATGATGACACCAAATGTATTACTATTTGTACGGAAGCCTCATCCGGGAAGTTTTTAGGAATTAACACCTTTGGAATTAGGATGCGCCATGAAGTTTTCGACCGCTGGCTGACCGAAGAACGAAGCACCGATTATGTGATGCAACACCTCAAGAACGCCAATTTCGACCCCGAATTTTTCAAAAAAGTAGAACCATCCATCCTAGCCGCCTATAATAACCAAACCGTAAACGCATAAATTATGAGCACCATCCAAAGAGATATGTCATTAACAGGCCAACCACCTAAAAGTTTAAATGGCGTGCAAAAAATAGCCACGGTCATAGGACTCGCTGGGCTTGGCATCCTATTATTAGCAGCCTTCAACCTAAACTTTCCCAACAAAGGACTTTGGCTAACGATTGCACTTGTTGCCATCACAACAGGAATTATTCTTTTCGCAAAAGGGGCGTATAGTGAACAGTTAGAAGGTATTAAAAATCATGGAGTGTGGTTTAAGTCTATTTCCAGTCGAGGTTTATGGGGCTGGATTGCAGGACTTTCCATGACCGGATTTTACATTGTTCTGTATTTTTTCGCTGAATATTTAGGCCTCAGCACTGAGGGTGAAAACACGGGTATCATTGCGTTTTTTGACCCTTTCAGCCGTTTATTAAGTGGAAATGCCGCTAGTCAATGGTTTGTTTATGGTACCCTATATACTGTTGCCATCTTTGCCTTCGGAATAAAATTTATTTGGAAATACCGCCACAACAACTACGAAAAATTACGGACGGTGAGCGTTATGTTCTTTCAAACCGCCTTCGCTTTTTTGATCCCAGAATTCATGGCGAGAATGAACAGCGACACCTTTTCACTTCCCTACTACGACTTAAAGAATATATGGCCACTAAACTATTACAATTTTGAACAATATCGTGTAGATAGTTTTATCTCGGCCGGAGATGTGGGCTTAGGACTACTCATCTTTGGGGTGGTTTCTATCTTTGTAATCACACCCATTTTAACTTATAAATATGGTAAACGGTGGTATTGTAGTTGGGTATGTGGTTGTGGAGGACTGGCCGAAACTGCTGGGGATTCGTTCCGTCATTTGAGCGACAAAAGCATGACCGCATGGAAGGTGGAGCGATGGGTAATTCACAGCGTTCTAGTATTTGTTGTGGTAATGACCACCGCAGTTATTTCTACCTATCTCGGTTATGATTCGAACCAATATTGGCTTACAAAAGACCTGTTTTTAATTGGGGTCGCAGTATTCCTCACGTTACTTTTTGCAGCCATTTGGTATTTTAAAAGAGAAGAGTTGGGTAAAGATGCCCGATATGGTGCCATTGGTTACTTGGTGATTATTTTAACGCTCATCGGGATTCACTTTTTTAGCGGCAACGGAAATGTATTTTTATTCGAAGCCGAAACACTTCGCCAATCCTACGGTTTTCTAATCGGCGCCATTTTTAGTGGTGTGATTGGCACAGGGTTCTATCCTATTTTTGGAAATAGAGTTTGGTGCAGAATGGGGTGCCCAATGGCTGCCATCATGGGATTGCAGCAACGTTTGCTTTCAAAATTCAGAATTACCACCAACGGAGGGCAATGTATCTCTTGCGGGAACTGTTCTACCTATTGCGAAATGGGAATTGACGTTCGCGCCTATGCTCAAAAAGGCGAAAATATCGTCCGAGCAAGCTGTGTAGGATGTGGTATTTGTTCTGCCGTATGCCCAAGGGGTGTTTTAAAACTGGAAAACGGCCCATTGGAAGGGCGTATTGATGGAAATGAGATCCTATTAGGAAACGACGTTGATTTGATGAGCTTGGTAAATCAAAAATAAAAGCACATTTAAACACTTACTATTTTCTAAAGACCTTTCAGTAATGTTTCTGAAAGGTTTTTTGCTGAATAGAGTTAGGAAGCCTTTATGTTCTCGTCTAAGGGAAGAAGATTTTTAATTATGAATAGAGCACTGACCTTATTTCTTTTCTTCGGAATTGCGATGTCCTTGACATCTGCCTCAGCGTTTTCTCCTGTAGAGGGTGTGAAAATGTATACCAAAGAGTATTACAACAATGGCCAAATTAAGGCGGAAGGCTGGGAAATGGGCAGCATGAAAATGGGGTATTGGAAATTCTATCACGCCAATGGTTCCTTAGCTTCCGAAGGGCATTTCAAAAAAAATAAAAGAAATAATTATTGGCACTTTTATAACGAAAAAGGAGCACTGCTCAAAGAAGGGCATTACCTAGGCGGAAGTGCCGAAAATTGGTGGATTTTTTACGATATTGTAAACGCTAGAACGAGCAAATTTCAGTACGAAAACAACCAAAAAAATGGGTTCTGTTTACGTTATAAAAAAAGAAAGTTAATACGAGTCGAAAAATTCACCAGTAACACTAAGGTGGGAGAATGGACTTCTATACTCGCTTTCAAACGTGACAATCCCGGTGTTTCATTTTAATGAATCCAATTATAAAAGTTATTATTCCGGCCTATAACGAGGCAGCTTCTATCGGGAAGGTTATTGGCGATATTCCATCAATAGTTTCTGAAGTCATCGTAGTGAGTAATAACTCTACAGACACTACCGAAAAGGTTGCTCGACAAGCCGGCGCTACGGTTTTGAGTGAACCAAGAAAGGGTTACGGCTATGCTTGCTTAAAGGGAATGGAATATTTGGCCTCCGCTCCCGATTTTAAAAGTAGTAATGGATCTCAAAGTAACTCAACGCCGATTGTTGTTTTTTTAGATGGAGATTACAGTGATTATCCGGAGCAGCTTACGGAGATTGTAAGCCCCATAATCGAAAACAATACCGACTTTGTTATTGGCGCAAGAGATAAAAACTTAAGAGAAAAGGGTTCAATGACTGGGCCGCAGATTTTTGGAAATTGGCTAGCAACGACCTTAATGAAGCTTTTTTTTAGATCGAAGTTTACCGATCTCGGACCCTTTAGAGCCATTCGATATGACAAACTGCTGGCGCTCAACATGGAAGACAAAACCTACGGTTGGACGGTAGAAATGCAATTGAAAGCACTTCGAATGAAATATTCTTGTGTGGAAATACCTGTAAAATACCGAAACAGAATAGGTGTTTCAAAAGTTTCGGGAACCATAAAAGGTGCTATCTTTGCAGGCGTAAAAATCTTAGGTTGGATTTTTAAATATAGTTTTAAAAAATGATTTGGGAAACTGCCGTTATTACTGTTTACACCATCGCCTTGGTACTTATTTTTATGTACGCATTGGCGCAACTCAACCTGCTCTTTAATTACATTCGCGCCAAAAAAAACATAGAAGATTGTCCTAAATTTGATCTTACCAAAGAGGACGAAACTCCCTATGTAACTATACAACTCCCAGTCTATAACGAACTCTACGTTATGGAACGGTTGCTTACCAACATCGCAAAATTAGACTACCCTAAAAATAAATTAGAGATACAGGTCTTGGACGACTCGACCGATGAATCCTTTGCATCTACGGCTATCCATATTAAAAAATTGCAAGCCACCGGGTTAGATATTCAACACATTACTAGAGAGCATCGAACTGGATTCAAAGCGGGTGCATTAAAAGAAGGGCTGAAAACAGCCAAAGGAGAATATATCGCTATTTTTGATGCCGATTTTCTTCCGAAGAAATGTTGGTTAAAAAACACTATCCCTTACTTTATAAACCCTGAAATAGGAGTGGTGCAAACGCGTTGGGGACACATCAATAGAGAGTATTCCATCCTTACACGGGTGCAAGCTTTCGCCTTGGACGCCCATTTCACCTTGGAACAAGTAGGTCGGAATAGCCAAGGTCATTTTATCAACTTTAATGGAACCGCTGGCGTTTGGCGTAAAGAATGTATCCTTGATGCTGGTAATTGGGAAGGAGATACACTTACGGAAGATTTAGATTTAAGTTATCGCGCCCAACTTAAAAATTGGAAGTTCAAATATTTAGAGGAAATTGAAACGCCAGCAGAGTTACCCGTGGTAATTAGTGCGGCCAGGTCCCAACAATTTAGATGGAACAAAGGGGGTGCTGAAAACTTCCAAAAAATGTCTTGGAAAGTACTTCGAAATAAAAATACTTCCTTCAAAACCAAAATCCATGGTATTCTTCATTTGTTGAATAGCACCATGTTTTTGAATATCCTTATTGTTGCCGTGCTAAGTATTCCCATGCTTTATATCAAGAACGAATATGCTCACTTGAAGATGTATTTTGTCGTGATGAGCTTCTTTGTAATAAGCACCCTGATTTTCTTTATCTGCTATTGGTTTACCTTTAAAAGTATTTATGGGGGCGGACTCGGTAAGTTTTTAGAATATATTGGAATGTTCTTCGTCTTTTTCTCCATTGCTATGGGCTTTTCTGTTCACAATACAGTTGCCGTTTTGGAAGGGCATTTTGGAAAGAAAAGCGACTTTATTAGAACACCCAAGTTCAATATTAACAGCCTTAAAGACAGTTGGAAAGACAACGTATACCTACGGAAAAAAGTGTCGGCCAATGTGATTATTGAAGGCCTTTTAATGCTCTACTTTGGTTTTGGAATGTACTTGGCATTTGTTGTTGGAGATCAGGGTGGTGATTTCGGGTTGTTCCCTTTTCACTTGATGCTTTTTGTTGGTTTCGGTTTTGTGTTTTTTAAGAGCCTTACTTCGAAAGCCTAACTACTTGTTTCGAGCCCGATTGTTATAAAAATTCGTAGTAACTTATCCTCGATTGTAGCGAGTCCGGATTTTTTCAACTAACTAATACGCTATTTACTGTGAGGCTATATTTATGTTGCCTTTTTTTATTTTTGGGATCTGGGTTGCTTCTTTGCCAAGAAACCCAGCCAGTTGAACGGGTGTATAAATACTCGCTCGAATTACGTCATGACAATGATTTTCCCGTCTTTACAGATCGCTATTATACCACAGGTAATTTTATCGGCTGGCGCACCAAACTAGCACCAGGAAAAGACAGCACAGAACAAAGACAATACAATCTATTTGTCATCCAACAATTATATACTCCTGCCGACATTATTGAAACGGACATTAAGAAGTTTGATAGACCCTTTGCTGGATTCCTAGGCTTATCCAATGGCCTCACCATAACCAATTCCCGAAGATTGATCGATGTTAGCTTCCTCATTGGCGTTTCTGGACCTCCATCTGGAGGTGCTGCCATCCAAGAGGCATTTCACTCTGCACCGGCCGTAAGTTCTAGAATTCCAACCTGGCTTGGACAACTAAGAACTTCCGTTTTCGGGAACCTCTATGGCACCTATACCAGAGAATGGCAGTGGGAACCAAATCCGTTTAGCGTGCATTTCGCCTTAAGTCAGTCTGCAGCACTTGGGAACAAAGATATTTATAGCCATCAAGAAGC
>Ga0256847_1000044_pt1 | contig 80890 bp, 59 predicted proteins | sample TeddybearmetaG_FD_189099 | JGI IMG/M metagenome (GOLD analysis project Ga0256847, IMG submission 189099) | Hydrothermal vent microbial communities from East Pacific Rise, Pacific Ocean - Teddybear | ecosystem: Environmental > Aquatic > Marine > Hydrothermal vents | place: Pacific Ocean: East... | reverse complement strand
CATCGTGTTATTAACCGATGGTGAGCCGCTCGGTAATGGGCTCGTCTCTCAGGCGAAAAAAGCCCTTTATCTGGAAGAAGAAAAAGACCCGATTGAATACCCACCCGGCAATCTATGCGAAAGACCTGATCCCTTTTTGAAAGATGGGGGTGATGGCGTCTGCTCACAAGAAATTGCCGCGTATGCTAACGCCACCGATTTTGCCCCCGATATTGAAGAAAAACAAAACATCATCACCCACACCATCGCGTTTGGTTTGGATAAAGACGATGACCAATTGAGGGCTTATTTAGGCAATATTGCGGAAAAAGGCGGGGGTCAATACTTCCCCGCGACGGATGCAGAGTCATTGAGTTTTGCGTTTAAATCAATTGTTGATCAAGCCGTGCAAGAGCCCATTCCTTATACTTACAATGCACCCGCCATTCCCTTTAACCAAGAGAATACCGCCTTTAGTGGGGAGGAGATCTACGTCCCGGTGTATGCACCGAAATTAGAACGTTTCTGGAAAGGTAACTTAAAAAAATACCGCTTAACCACCGATGAGAGTGGCAAAATCAAACTCGAAGATAGCAGTGGTAAAGACGTTATCGACGATCATTTTCAGTTTGTTGATTCCACCGATTTTTGGGGCACGTCATTAGATGGTGCAGACCCTTTATCCGGTGGTGCGGCCGCACAGCGAAGCGGTGAACGTAACCTTTACACGTATTTGGGGGATGAAGAAAAACGCGCCTTAACCGACGATAGCAATCGTGTCAGCGCAACCAATCCACTGATCACCAAAGACATGATCGGTGAAGCCAGCGATGCAGAGCGCACCGCCTCACTACAATGGGTCAGCTGGGAAGATGGTTTGACGCACCCCATGGGCGCGCCGTTACATACCGCCCCCACCGTGGTGACGTATGAGCAAGGCCAGGATCTGATTTTATTGCCAACCAGTGAAGGCGTTTTAGAAGCAATTGACGCAAAAACGGGCCGGGAAGTCTGGGCTTTTATGCCCAAAGAGTTACTCCGGGATATTTCCATTATCAAAAATAATGCCGAAGCCAATCGACCACATTATGGCCTTGATGGCGGCTTAACCGTGTATACCCTTGGCAACAAACGCTTCGCCGTGTTTGGTATGCGCCGAGGTGGCAAGCACTATTTTGCACTGGACATTAGCAACCGTGAAGCCCCTAAATTTGCATGGCAGATTGATGCCACGGGCCGCTTTAGCCAACTCGGGCAGACTTGGTCAAAACCCTTATTTATGCGCATGCACCTTGGCGGTACAGATAAAAATGTCCTCGTCTTCAGTGGTGGGTATGATCCAGACCAGGATGTGAACTTTCCAGAAAGCAGCCGAAGCAACGATGATGAAGGGCATGCAATCTATATTGTTGACCCAGAAAACAATGGCCAAGCGTTAATGGTGATTTCTTCTGAAACCACGGCTGACCTGGTCATTCCTGACATGAAAAACGCCATTGCAGGCGATGTTTTACCGGTGGATATCAATGGTAACTCGGTGGTTGATCGTTTGTACGCAGCGGATACTGGCGGGCGCATCATTCGAATTGACCTACCCGATGCAAAATTTGCAGACAAGACCCCAACGGGTGGCATTATTGCCGATGTCAACGCCGGTGGCATTGGTTACCAACGCTTTTTTAATACCCCAGAAGTCGGGTATTTCTCCAAAGCTGGTTTACAATATCTTGCGGTACTCATCGGCTCTGGCTTTCGCCCAGAACCTGCGGACAATTCGGTAACGGATCGTTTTTACATGATCAAAGACAAAGCGGTTTGGAAAGCACCGAAAAATGCCGATGGTGAGGTTGACTACACACAGGTTCGCGCTTACGACAAAAACATCGCGAACGGCGAGTTATACAACGCCTCAGCCAATGACATTCAAAATGGTACGCAAGAAAAAATCGATGATGCGAAAAAAGAGTTTTACGACACCAGCAGTCAAGGATGGTTTATTGATTTTGCCGGCTCAGAGAAATCTTTTTCACGCGCACGTTTGCATAACTACGCCATTTTATTCACCACCTACAGCGGCACCAAAACAGCCAGAACGGAAATCTGCGTGGCGAGTGAAACCTCGGGCACGTCTAGTTTTTATGCGCTGAATTTAATTGATGCAACTGCTGCCACTCAGTTTGGTTTTGATGAGCGTTCACAAACGTTAAACATTCCAGGCCTACCACCGGGCGCAACCTTGATCTTCACCGGGGATGATGTGCGCACAACCGTTGGTTTAGAAGAAGTCGGTAATTTCCCCGACATTTTCCGTGGCATTTATTGGGAGGAAGTCATCAACGGCATGCCAACGTCTGACAAGTAATCTGTTTTTAACGCCGCACGGTGCAATGCCGTGCGGGCCAAACCACTGTTGACCCGAAAACCTTTACGTCGCCACTGGAAAGCGCACCACAAATTCCGCCCCCAGCCCTGTCCCCTCACTACGCGCCTCAATGAAAGCTTTTTGTGCAATCAAATAATTCGCACACCCGTGTAAACCATACCCGGTGCCACGATTTTTTGTGGAATAACCATGGTTAAACAAGCGCTGCTTATTCTCTGGGCTAAAACCAACGCCGTGATCTTTCACATTCAGCACCACATATTGCTCATCTTCCACTTTGGTTGAAAGTAACAACCGACGTTGTTCAACAGGAAGCTCGGTCATGGCTTCACAGCCATTTCGAATCAAATTGATAAACACATCCATGAGTTTGCTTTCTTCAGCCGAGCATGTGGGCAGCTCCATGAAATCTGTTTCTATGGTGACACTGAATTCTTTGATCGAATCTTCCAGCATACTTAACGCGTTCGAGACTAATTCGTTAAAGCTGACTTTCTCAAGCCGGGTTTGCACCCGTGCATAACGCATCTGTAAGTGAATAACACCTTCGATATGATTATGCCGTTCATTCACATGCTCTAGTTCTTTAATGGTTTGATCATATTCATCATTGATGGTCTGCGGCAATAATTTGACGATTTGTGTGTAGCGATTTTTTTCCGCGTCATTGAGGTCAGTTTTTGCGATAATATCCGGCAAGGGCTCCAAGGCTTTAGCCAAATGCAGCCTCAACGGGCTTTCTTGCAAACGCTTTTGTGAGGTGACCACGCCGACTTTTGCCGGGGTCAACGCGTTACCAATATTGTGCATAACACCAATGGCCATTTCAGCTTTGCCCGCATCATGCGCTTGTTTAATCAACTCTGCTTGCGCTTTTTTTAACTCTGCTGTTCGTTCAATGACTTTTTCTTCCAAGGTTTCGTACAAATTGGCATTTTCAATCGAGATAGCCGCTTGGGAAGCCAGCATTTGTAACAACTCCAGGCGCTCTGAATTGAACACACCCACCGCCAGTGTGTTTTCTAGGTACAACAAACCAATGAGCTTGGCTTGAGACAAGATGGGTTGGCAGAGAACAGATTTTATCTCCGTGTTTTCAATGAAATAGGTATCGGCATGAAAACGGTGATGTAAATCACACGCATCATCCAGCACAATGGCTTGCTCTTTTCGGATGACGTATTGAACCAGCGTCATGGGTAATTCGGTATAATCACACAGTGGAATAGCCGCCAAGTCTTGCCGTTGTTGTGGGAGTAAGACACTTTCGCCCCGAATGGCCCATTCCCCTTCTTGTTGAAGGATGAGCAAACATCGTCCTGCCCCTGCGTTTTCCATCACAATATTCAGCATTTTTTTAAGTAACGGATTTAACGACAACTCGCCGGATAAGGCTCTGGCTGATTTCATGATGGTGTTTAATTCAAGCGCCTGCGTGGTTTGGGTCGTTACTCCATGGCTGTTTGCTTGAGGTACGGGTGATTCTTGTTTGGCCAATAACTCGGGGTATTCTTGCTCCAAAGCCTGCACCTTGGCTTTGGCTCCCCAGCGGGCATAGGCATAATAGGCATTTGTTAGGTAGACCTGAGCAATCGTTTCTTTGTTCCAAGATAAGTAGAACCTAGCGGCTAGCTCATAGGCTAGGGCTTCCTCTTGAATGTAGTCATTTTCCTTCGCACCTTGAATAGCCCGTTCGTAGTGACTCATGGCTGCACAATTGTCACCGGTCACTCGAAGCCGTTCGGCTTCGACTAGATCCCATTTGTGTTGGAAATTCATTGGTGCGTATTTAGCCCAGAATTTCAATTTTTCTTGATTATTTGATACTTTTTCAAGAATCTCTGCCTTCCTTGGCTGAAGAGCATCAGAATAGATATCTAAATGAGACAAAGCATCATAAAAATAAAACAGAGCCGCGAATAAATACGCGGATATAGCATCTAGGTATTGTTCTGCAACAGAGGCTGTTTCAACCGCCTTAATCGGTTCGTGAAACAGGTAGTATAAGATAAGCTTATAAATGGTTAGCACACCCAAAGAAAAAAGATCTTTCGCATGTTCAAGCTCAGGCAAATTTTTCGATTCACTGTAGGCGTCACTTTCCAATTCACAGGCTACTTTAGAACGCGCTAACAAGTTCAAGATGGTTTGGTGTAACATGTTGTTAATATTGAGTACATAGGTCTGGTGGCAATCGCTTATGGTATCACTATACGCAGCTATTTTTTGTTCTAGGTGTGCTAACTCTGTACCTGAAAAGTAGGCATAGGTATTGTGCCAAAAAGCACAAAGCGTTCCCCATTCATAATCACCTACATCTATTCCACTTTGATAGCCCTCTACAAAGGGGGCTATTGTTTCCTTAGGATGAAATTTCCAGATCCTAACACCTGAAAATACACCTGCAAAAGTAAGAGCCTTAAGTGTATTAACATTCATCCGTGCTAATAATGCTAATGCTAATTCTGCAAATTCATTACCTTGTTCAATTTTTCCCATGGCACAGAGTACAAGGCCATAAGCGGCATAACCAGCAATGGAATCAGGCGTATGACCATGGGTGATTGATAGTCGCACTTGTCTACTGATTAATAACGGAGCTAACTCAGGTCGAATATCAAAAGCTGGCGATATTATGCTAGCCAAAAGCTGTATTGCAGCTAAGGAGGGTTTGTCTATTATATCCGAAAGCGTGTCTAGTGAAGCAATGGATCTATCTGCAAGTAATACTTTGAGCTGTTTATATTCCTGTTGAAAGTCAACCTCATTAGGCGATTCTGGAAAACTGATACCTAGTTGCTCCAAAACATTAAGAACTGTGTTGATTGTATCCTTTTTTTTATTTTGCGCAATAAAACGTTGACATCTTAATTTATGAATTTTTATTGTATCTAGTAACGATGCGGCTTGCTCCAGCAAAATCTCTGAGTATCGTTCTTGCGCTTCAAAATCACTGTTTAGGAATGCGACTTCTGCCGCAGTTTCAAATAGTGCTATATTCTGTGCATATTGACTATCCCAACTGTTTTCCGATAAAAGAGCAACTGCAGTACGCAGATACTGGCCTGCAGCAACATATGCCGTTGATGATTTAGCTTTCTGAGCAGCCTTGAAATTCAAAACTGATAATTCGCTTCGTTCGAGTCGATTATCAATCAACGTACTACCCAAATTCAATTGATTAATGATATCGAATAGAGTTTCATCTGTATTGTTAGCACGTTGTTTTAACAAACGACCGATTTTCAGGTGAACGGTAACCTTCTCATTTTCTGAAATCAACCCATAGGCGGCCTGCTGTACTCGATCATGTAAAAAACGGTAAAACACCGATAAGGCTGAGTTATCATCCACAGCATCCTGTTTTTGAAAAAATTTGTAGCCATCCCCCATTGGCAGAATCAAACCTTCTTGAAGCGCAGGCCATAGGTCGGTGCTGGTTACCATGAGCGGCTGCACATACACTGTTGCCAGCGTATTAAGATCGAAAGGATTTCCAATACAGGCTGCAAGTTTTAAAACAGCTTGTGTTCTCAGCGGCAATTTCTGCAGCTGACTCGTCATAAGATCAACCACCGTTTCATCGACACCAATGAGAAGCTTAATTTTTTCGATATCACAAAACCAAAAGCATTTTGTGATATCGAAGGTGATTAAACCATCTTCGTGAAGAAACTTAAGGAACTGATGGGTATAAAAAGGGTTGCCTTTGGTCTTTTTCAACACAACCGCTGTCATCGGCCTGCCATTCTGTAGAGAGCAACGCAGTGATTCGGATATTAAGCGATTCAAGTCAGGCTCTGTCAACGGCCCAAGAGTAATTTTATGGATGGCGGTATTGTATTTCCGAATATTTTCCAGTGTCAACATTAACGGATGCGTATCTGTAACCTCATTATCCCGATACGCCCCGATCAATAATAGAGATTGACTTTGTTTCGGATTCATCAATAATGAAATCAATTCTAATGTTACTAAGTCAGCCCATTGCAAATCATCTAAAAAAATGACTAGAGGGTGCTCTTGCTTTGCCAAAACACGGATAAACAACTGAAAAAAACGATGGAATCGAAGTTGTTCCGCGTTTCCTTCAAGTCTCGCTACAGGCGGTTGTTGTCCAATAATAGATTGCAGTTCAGGAATAACCTCAATGAGAACCTGAGCATTGTCATTTAATGCACTGAGAAAACTGGATTTCCAACTAGCTAATTGTTCTGCAGTTTCACTGAGTAGTTGCTGCATTAGCATCCGCAAGGCTTGTACTAACGCATAGAAGGGTATATCTCGTTTAAACTGATCAAATTTACCCTTGGCAAAATACCCACGCTGCTGTGTTATGGGTTTGTGGACTTCGTTTATCAATGCGGTTTTGCCAATTCCAGACAACCCAGCGATTAACATCATCTCTGTCGAGCCTTCGCTCATCCGGTCAAAAGCTTCCAATAACGTGACAACTTCTTGTTCCCGACCATAGAGTTTGTCTGGAATTTGAAAACGTTCAGCAATATCTTTCTGCCCCAAGGGAAACATACCTATTTCATTTTTTTCTTTCCACTCTTTTTGACATAAAAACAAATCATGCTTTAACCCAGAAGCACTTTGATATCGGTCTTCAATCGTTTTCGATATCAGTTTCAAAACCAAGTCATTTACTGGTTGTGGAATGTTAGGATTTAACACGTTAGGTGGGATAGCTTGCTTAGCTAGGTGGCCATGGATAATTTCCATTGGGTCGTCAGAATTAAATGGTAGCTGACCTGTCAATATTTGATAACAACTAATACCAAGCGAATAAAAATCTGTTCGATAATCAATGCCTCGGTTCATCCGTCCTGATTGTTCTGGTGAAATATAATCCAATGTACCTTGCAATACGCTAACTGTTTGTAATTCTTGAATTTCTCTTGGCAATAGCGAGGAAATACTGAAATCAATGAGGTGGATTTGTTGTGTTTCACAGTGGATTAGAATATTGCTAGGGTTGATATTTTTGTGTACTACACGATTTTTATAAAGCCCATGTAAAATATTAGATATCGATATTGATAAATTGAAAAATTCATTTAATGTCATTGCATGGGTATTAAGATAAGACTGGAGATCGATTGAATCGGTATCCTCCATCACTAATGCAAATCCATTTTTATATGACTCAAGAGCTAATGGGTGGACAATACCCTCTATTGCCAAAGTTTTGGCAATAGTGTACTGATTTCGAAATTGGGTAAGCTCATTGAAGCTAGGATATTCACTGATCAAAAATTTGATCACTACGGGGCGCTTATCTGCTCTACGCTGAGCACGGTAGATAGCAATTCTATCATTATCATGAATTTTTTTTAAAAGTTTATAATTATTAGTAATTGCTGTATTCATTTATGTTGCGCCGTTAAATAGGCTTGTTAAAAGGTTTCCCATATTATTCATATCCGCTAAGAAAATATTTGGTTGCGCGCCTACATCGAGACTATGAGCCAAAAACCACAGAAATAAATATCTACGTTGATACACTGTATATCTCATATAAGAATTATGTCAGATAATTGTGCAATGGTTGGATTTTCTGACAGCATATACGGAAGTAAATTATGCTCGGGAAAATGTTTTTCAAGCAAACCAATAAATTCACAACTAAGCGCAAAGTCACCACCGAGTTCAAAAAAATTATCTGTTACTCCCACTGTATCGTCTTCAAATAGTTGTTGCCAAATTTCACACATAATAGCCTCCACTTCATTATGAGAGGTAATGCCATGATGAGGATTTAATGAAGGTTGAATATCTTGAGATGCGATAAGAAGATTTTTGATTGTATTGTTAGCCAATGTTTGCGCAAAAGCAGAGCTAACCATCGGCTCAGTAAAGCACAATACAAGCTGCATCGTATTGTTTAGTGTAGAGACAAAAAGTGAAATACCATAAACAGCATGCAAATTTTGAATGGTATAACGGAATGAGTCAACCTTAAGTGATTCTGTTTTGTTAAAAAAATCATCTAATACTCCAACATTTGAAAGAAGGTATTTGAATAACGGTTTCTTGTGCTTAAATTTATCTTTTGCTTCTTGTATTAGCTCATCTAAAATATTCTTATTTATATCGTGCGGGAGGACTATATGTTTAACAATATCATTGAGCTGTAGATTAAAATGTGCGGCAAGCATCCAGAAATTACTATTGTGGCCAACAGACATCATTATCTCTACTTGCTCGACCAAACAAATCAAATTACTAGAGCTTACGTCTCCAATCAAACTACGAAAATTAACTGCGGTATACAAGGCGGTAGAGAGCTTACTTAAATCGCGTGACTGCATTATGGACAAACAAAAGGCGACACTAAGAGCAGCGTTGACGGTCGTTTTGTGTTGTTTGCAAACTTTAACCAGCTGTTGTACTTGTTCAGGTGCAAGGATACGGATAAGATTTCGAGAATGCTGCTTAGAAACATCAGTAATTTGATCAAATTGCCATTCATCAGTATCTATTATGTTATTTTTTATGGGAACAAGAGTTGGGTTTGGGTCAGGCATCAGAGTTTCAACCGAATCTAACATCGGTAAAATCGAATATCTAAAGGGTTTTCCTATTTTAATGTCTTCGATGCACACCAACACTTCAGCACTGAAGCTAGCTAAGCAAAGAGCATCGCTAGTAGCATGAGAACAGGCAATGATCATGTCATGTTCTGCCTCATTAATCTGGATTAAATAGGCTCTCCATAAAAATTTAGGTGGGTCAAACGGTTTGATTGCGTCTTCTGAAAAAGTGTTATGAATAGTTGTATGATTTTGGGTCTCAATCAAAATGATTGGAATATCGGAGAATTCAGCGTTGAGCACAAGGCGATACTGACCATTTGTAGTGACCGATGTGGCTCTTAGTAATGGGTGGCGCTTAAATAACCATGACAGCGCTTGTTTGAATTGACTAAAGTGAAATTTCCCTACGATATGAGTGATTGTGGAAATAGCACAAGCATTGTCTAGTTTCTCATGTATTGCCATTGTAATCGCTTCTACGGGGCCCATATTCCTACCAGCAATCATATTATTATACCCTGCAAAATGAGCACTTCCCAAAAAATATTAACATGCGAACACTTTACCAAGCAATTCAACATCTACATTTTTTCTGAAATTTTGATCTCATCTTTTTAGCTGCTCAGCTTATTAGTCATAAATGTTTCAATAATTGCTTAGCAATAACATCGACATTTGGCTTGTAGTTCATAGTAATATGATTACCTGGTGTAGTATGGACTTCAAAGCCTTCCGTAGCCAATTTGGCCCAACCCGTTTCAGGATCAGTTGGATTAAAATTATCCCTCTCCAGACATTTAAAAAATATAATTTTCCCTGGATATCTACTCGCAACATATTCTTCCATTGCCATTTGATTTAATTTAAATAGTTTCAGATAAAGAAGTAATTGCTCTGTATCTGTGTCAGGTAATAATTGTTTGGCGGCTTTACCATGCTCTAAAAAATAGTTTATCTGTTGTTCAAAAGGCATAGCTTGAAAGGTGCTGGAAGAAAATGATGCATCATCGCCAACACTCATTAAATAGGCTAAAACTTCTATATCACTTCCCATCATAGGTGGGATTTTATCCGGGCTCGGTGTATCAATCATAATAATTAATGATGTTTTCTGGTCTTTCATACGCAATTGCTGAGCCATTTCATAGGCTAAAGTCCCACCAAAAGAGCTCCCTCCTAGATAGTATGGGCCTTCATTTTGAACTGTTTGTATCGCACTGATGTATTGTTTTGCCATGTCTGAAACGCTAGTTAATGGTTCATTTTTCCCATCAAGCCCTTGTGCCTGTAAACCATACACCGGTTGATTTTTCCCGAGCGCATGAGCCATGTCTTTATAGATATAGACATGGCCACCCACCGGGTGCATTAAAAACAGAGGCTTTATATCCTTATTTCCTTGTTGGATATTGACCAAAACAGGAGGATATTCCTCTAAAGCAGAAGATGAAGTAGTCACAATATCCGCTAATTGTCGAGGTGTCGGTGCAGCTAATAAACTGTGGGAATTAAGCGTGGCATCAGGGAAAAAGGTCTTCAGTTGATTAACGACCTGAATTGCCAACAATGAATCACCTCCTAACTGAAAAAAATCATCTGATATTCCAATCGGTTTCACACCTAAAAAACGCTGCCATTGATCAACAATGATTTTTTCATTGTCGTTAGTCGGCAGATGATAGTCGTTTGTTAGATCCGGCCTGCTATGTGCGGACTCTTCACTTAGTGTTGGTTCTTCGGGAGTGGCCGAAGCCTGAAAAGCACTGTCTTCCGTATAACGATAGTGTAAATCATAAGTTGATACTATAATTTGTGGCGATATACATTCAATAGCACGCTTAAATACATCAATACCTTCCTGCGGCAACAATCCTTTTTTGACATTTTCACTTTGCCATGATTTTAGGTTATCTGGCACTTTGGTCGTAACGGCCATACCAATTTTTTGCCAAGCATCCCAATTCAAACAAATCGTCGGTATTTTATGCACATTACGATGATAGTGTGAAAACGCATCTAAAAATGCATTTGCAGCACAATAATCAACTTGTCCCATTTCTGCTAAAATGGACGTAATGGATGAGCACAAAAGCATAAAATCCAAATCAGTATTGTGAAAAATTTGTTCTAAAACAACGGTTCCAAACACTTTTGCTGACAACACTTTTGCCGCTTCTTCAGCATTTTTTAATTGGATCACACCACTACCCGCTACACCGGCAGCATGAATAACCCCGTTGATGAGGCCAAACTTTTGTTTTGCGTCATCAACTACTCTGTTCATTTCATCTATATTTGCAATATCCGCCGAAGCCAACATCACTTCTGATCCTAACTTTTCTAGCTGAGAAATGGCTGCCCATTTATCCGAGACTACATCTGTTTCCTGCTTCCTTAACGGTAAATGAGTTCTCCCAATAAGAACCAATTTTGCTTGATAAGTTACCGCTAAATATTCGGCAAGAGCTAAACCAATCCCCCCCAGACCCCCTGTAATTAGATATACACCATGCATTTTAAGTTTAACGGGGTTTACCGAATCAATTAATTGAACAGGGGTAAAATCCTGTACCCATCTATGTCGGCCACGAAAAGCCACTACTTTGTCGGTATTTTGCTGATCCGAGTACTCTTCAAAGAATAGATCAATACTGGAGTCAACTGCTAAATCAATACTTTTGCATGATATGTTTTGATATTCTGTTGGAATAACTTTGCAAGGGCCTAATAATATGGCTTTCTGAGGGGAGAGTAATTCATCCCCGGTGACTGATTGCAAATAATTTGACACGATCTTGATGTCAACGTGTTTTGTAATATTGCTTTTCCCAATAGCCTGTGCCAAATAAATAAGGCTGTAGAAGCATACGTCCTGAGATTTTAGCAAAATAGAGTGCGATAGACATTCGTGTTCCTTCGTCATTGTCCATGCGTAAACAATATAGTCTGGAGCACTATTATCAGCACACAACGCTTTAAGTAAACTATCGAAATCGCCGTGATGACTAGGGTTAACCTGATAATGGCCTTGCCCTGTGTTACAGAAATCTTTACCAATAGAAACGTAAGTAACGTTCATTCCTGCTTGTTTTAATCGACTACAGACTTGATCACTAAAGCCATCTTTGTGACAAAAAATAAGCCAATTTGTTTTTTCTTCCAATTTTGGCATAGTTTCAAAAGATTTTCTAAACCAAGTGGGTTTATAAAACCAATCTGCAGTATTGCCCTTCTTTAAAGAAAGGTTTGGCTGCATCGTAGCGTTTTGAGGCACTGGTTTAACCCAGTATGTTTTGCGTTCGAATGGATAGGTTGGCAAAGGTATCCTATGAAAAAATTGACCTTCGAAAAAACTAGCCCACTTAATGGCAAGACCTGAGGTCCATAGTTTCCCCAGTGTGTCGAGAAAAAACGGATGATCTAATTGATCGTCTTTTGGATGACGTAATGAGCTCAGTATTTTGTTCTTGCGTTTCCCCTTTATGTAATCTGGGTGCTTTCTGGCAAATGTACTTAAGGTTCGTCCTGGCCCCACTTCCAAAAAAATGGTGTTTTGATCCTCAAACATACGTTTTAAACCATCCGAAAACCGAACAGGCTGGCGCAAATGTTTCACCCAATAAGCAGGATCTGTCGCCTCACTGTCTTTTATCCATAATCCAGTCACATTTGAAACAAATGGAATTGTTGGTTTTTTAAATTGAAATTTTTTCACTTCTTGCAAAAAAGCATCCAATATGGGTGACATCATATTTGAATGAAAAGCATGAGAAGTCTGTAATTGTGTACTAGGTATGTTGTTTTTCTCTAATTGCTCGATACATTCTGCAACAGCTTTTGCCGTTCCTGAAACAACGCTTTGAGATAGAACATTGATGGCCGCCAGATTTAGGTTTTCAGTTAGATAAGGTTGAATGTCCTCTTCAGAAAGTGGTACAGCCAACATGCTACCTTCTGGTAGGCTTTGAATTAATTTTCCCCGCATTGCAACTAGAGTGAGCGCTTGTTCCAGTGTTATCACTCCTGCTAAGCAGGCCGCAACATATTCCCCAATGCTATGGCCAATAAGCGCATTAGGCTGAACACCCCACTTTATCCAAAGCATTGCCGTTGCATATTCAATGACAAACAACGCAGGTTGAGTGATTGAAGTGTTTCTTAACGCGTCATTAGTATCGCTATCAGTGTCACTATCAGTCGGATACAAAATAAGCCGTATATCCAGATTTAAATGCGGCTGTAGATATTCTGCGCAAAAATCCACTTGTTCCTTAAAAAAAGGCTCGGTTTGATAAAGGCCTAGCCCCATATTGACATATTGTGAGCCTTGACCAGAAAACATGAAGGTAACAGGCGGCTGAGTTTTACTCGCAATAACCTCTGGGTTTGGTGCTTCGGCTTTAAATGCATTGATCGCGTCTTCATGCGTTTGACAAACAGCGTAACATCGGTGAGAGAATTCAGTGCGTCCAATTTGTTGGGTATAGGCGGCATCTGCCAAACTGATATCCGGGTGTTGCGTGAGATAGTTAGAAAATTGTTTTGCGATTACTTTGAGCGCTGTCGCAGTTTTTGCTGATAGCAAAATGAGAGAACAGGAAGGTTGTGATGATTGATTGGCATTTAACGTTGGAGCCTCTTCTAAAATAACGTGCGCATTGGTACCACCAATACCGAAAGAACTAACACCGGCTCTTCTCGGAAGTTGGTCGGTTACCCACTCAGAAAGTTTCGTATTGACAAAAAATGGACTATTTTCAATATTCATTTTTGGGTTGGGTGTTTCAAAATGCAAGCTTGGTGGAATTTGTCTGTGCTTGAGCATCAACACTGTTTTGATAAAGCTGCACACGCCTGAGGCGACATCTAAATGGCCTATGTTTGACTTGACGGATCCGAGGGCACAATATTGCTTGTCCGTCGTGTCTTTGCGGTATGCTTGTGTTAATGCCGCGAGTTCAATTGGATCCCCAAGCGGTGTGCCTGTACCGTGCGCTTCAACGTATCCAATCGTGTCGGCTGTGACGTCTGAGAGCGTTAAGGCTTCGGTGATGACATCCGCTTGCCCATCAATACTTGGCGCGGTATAGCCCATTTTGTGTGAACCGTCATTATTAAGTGCCGCACCTCTGATCACTGCGTGAATCGTATCCCCATCTTCAATTGCATCTTCTAGGCGCTTTAACACGACGATACCAGCCCCATTACCACTGAGTGTGCCTTGGGCCTGGGCATCGAAAGGGCGACAATGCCCATCCGGCGACATGATCATTCCTTCTTGGTAGAGATAGCCCGATTTAACCGGTAACGTAATGGCAGAACCACCTGCCATCGCAATGTCACACTGATAGTCTAATAAGCTTTGGTATCCCATAATGATTGACATTAGTGAGGTTGAGCAAGCGGTTTGGACTGTTATAGCTGGCCCTTTTAAATTCAGTTTGTACGCAATTCTGGTGCAGGCATAGTCACTGTTGTTGCTCAGTGTGATTTGATAGTCACCAACGGATTTTCTCAGTCCTTCGTTAAAACAAATATTTTTGTTTAAGTATGAGTCAAATCCACCAACGCCAGCATATACCGCAATCGAGCCTGAAAATTTCTCTGGGCAGTAACCAGCATGCTCTAAGGCTTCCCAAGCACATTCTAAAAGAAGCCGTTGTTGCGGATCAGTAATTTCGGCTTCTTTCGCGCTAAACCCGAAAAATGCAGCATCAAATTGATCCGCATTGTCTAAAAAACCCTTGGATTTAACATAGTTGGGGTCGCTCAACACCTCAGGTTCAATACCATTATCTAAGAGCTCCTTATCAGAAAAAGAAGTAATAGACTCTGTACCAGACTTCAGGTTTTGCCAAAATTCGTCAATATTTTTTGCACCAGGAAACCGGCCTGCCATGCCAATAACCGCAATTTTATCACTATCATCATCATGGGTTTCATCATTCATCTAATCGCTCTCAATTATTTGTACTTTCATGTTTTCATACCATGAAACTGAGTATCCATTAAAAGAAACAAAAAAGAATCTACCTATCGTAAAGTCTCTATGTTCGTCTGCGCTTTTTCGAGCGCCCTTTTCTAGCTTCTTTTTGCTTACTCGCCCGGCTTTGTTGATCTTGATCTTGAATTTGCGTTTGGTTTTTCTCAGATGGTGTCAGGTGGTCTGCTAGCATATTGACAGTAGAATATTGGAGTACCGCTAAGACAGGCACATCACAATCTAATATTGAAGATAATTTTTCACTTACCTGAATAAGAAGCAAAGAATTACCACCCAAATCAAAAAAGTTATCATTTACACCTATTTTATCAATGTGCAGCACTTCCTGAAAAACTGACAAAATTTTATTTTCAGTTTCATTTTGTGGTTCACGGTAGGAAGTCGTTGTCTCTGAGCGATTTGCTTCTGGTTGTGGAAACGCTTTTCGGTCAATTTTGCCGTTGGGTGTTAATGGCAATGCAACAATCGGGGAAAATATAGCCGGCACCATATAGTCCGGTAGTTTTTTCTGCATAAATTGACGTAGTGTTTTATAATCGACATCAGATTCGCCTTCTGCTTTTGCTACAAAATATGCAACCAACCGTTTGTCGCCGGGTACATCTTCGCGAACAATGACGGCACATTCTTGAATATATTGGTACTGACTAAGTACTGATTCGATTTCTCCCAGCTCAATACGATAACCCCTGATTTTAACTTGAAAATCTATACGCCCCAGATACTCAACGTTGCCATCAGCACGATATTTGGCTAAATCACCCGTCTTGTACAAACGCTTAGAACCATTATTAAAAGGGTTGGGTATGAATGTTTTTATGGTTAATTCAGGGCGATTGACATAACCTCTCGTGAGACCTTCCCCACCAATATGGAGTTCACCTGATATGCCTATTGGAACGGGCTGAAGGTTTTTGTCTAAGATATGAATTTCAGTATTCGCAATAGGATAACCAATCGGTTCTACTGTTTCAGTTGAAATCAGCTTGGTCTCAACGTTTTTCACCGGACTAACCATAGACCAAACAGTTGTTTCTGTTGGCCCATAAACATTCCAAACATGCTTACCTCTATTCATGAGCTGGGATGCCAAGTCATCTGGGAGTGCCTCACCGCCACATAATATTGTGTTTAGCTCAGGCGTATCCTCTCCCGTTGTGGCTAGTAAAACACGCCATGATGCTGGAGTTGCTTGTATTGTGCTAACATTATGGTGACGAATAGTTTGCCACAATTGTCTACCATCTCTTGCTTCTTCACGGCTAACCAAAACAATTTTAGCACCCAGTATCAATGGCAAATAAATTTCTAAAACGGCAATATCAAAAGCGACCGTTGTGAGCCCTAAAATGGCATCACGTTGATTCAATTTCAAAATTTTCTGCATACCAAACAAAAAATTAACCGTTGAGCGATGAGGCACCATCACCCCTTTCGGTTTTCCAGTAGAACCGGAAGTATAGATGACGTAGGCTAAACTCTGCTGACAAATGTTGGGTATTGGATTTTTACTATCATACTTTGAAATTTGTTCCCAATCAGTATCCAGCCGAACCAATTTTGCCGCCATTTTGGGTAGCGTTGGGACTAAAGATTCCTGAGTCAGTAAAACGGGTGCTTTTGCATCGTTAACAATATAAGCCACTCGGTCTTTCGGATAGGTGGGATCCAACGGAATATAGGCACACCCTGATTTCAGTATTGCCAATAGCCCAACAACCATTTCCAATGAACGGTTAACACAAATACCGACCATTGTGTCCGGCTTTACACCCAGTTTAATCAAGTAATGCGCTAATTGGTTTGCACGCAGGTTCAGTGTGGCATAGCTCAGCTTATCCCCTTCAAATAGAATAGCCGTAGATTCAGGTGTTCGTTTTACTTGCTGCTCAAATAATTGGTGAACACACTCACTAGGAAAAATTGATTCTGTATTATTTTGCTTAATAAACAGATTTTGTTCATCTTTTGTCAAGATTGGAGTATGAGATACCAGTTGGTCTGGATCTGCAATGCTGTACAGTAAATTTTTATAATGATCAACCATCCGAATGATAGTCGATTCATCAAATAAGTCAGTATTGTATTCTAACCGCCCAATAATGCCATTTTCGCGTTCATCCATTTCTATCATGATATCAAATTTAGCGGTATGTGTTTGCACATCAAACTGATCTAGCTCCCAATCATAATCCAATGGTGTTATCGCAGGATCGAGATCAAACAGCACCTGGAAAAATGGATTCTCACCAGGGATAGTGGATTTGTACAGCTTTGTAGCAAGTTGCTCAAATGGTATATCTTGATGCGAGAACGCGCCGACAACAACATCACGTACTCGATGCAATAATTGTTTGAACGTTAGTTGCTCGGCTTGCTCGGTTGGGAGTGTATTAGAAAATCGTGTTCTAAGCACAAGTGTGTCGAGGAAGTCCCCCATCATGAGTTCAAGTTCAGAGTGTTGGCGCCCTGCGGTTACAGTACCTACAACAATATCATCTTGACCTGAATAGCGGTGCAAGAGGGCTTTAAAGCCTGTCAATAGCGTTACAAATAAAGTAACGCCTTCATGTTGGCTGAATTTTTTAAGATCTGCCGAAAGTCGTCGAGAGAAAGAAAAACAATGGCGTGCGCCGTTGAAACTGGTGATAGGGGGATGCGGCCTATCAGTTGGCAGCTGGAGCGGCGTTAAACCTGCTAATTGTTGCTCCCAATAGCGCCATTGATCTTCTAACGCATTGCATTCTAGCCACTTTCTCTGCCAAATCGCAAAATCGGTGTACTGAATATTGAATGGTGGTAATGGTGATTGTTCTCCAATAGAGAAAACACGATAGTGAATGGCTAATTCAGGTAGAAAAACGTTATAAATCGAAACGCCATCCATAATGATGTGGTGAAAGGTAATATACAGCCGTGTATCACTATCACTTATGTGAACGAATGTCGCTCGAAATAACGGATAGACTGCTAAATCAAAAGGCTTTTTAGCTTCTTTGGTTGCATATTCCAGTGCTTTTTCTTCTTTTTCTGATTCTGGGCACTGCCTTAAATCTAACCTTGTAAATTGGTAGGGAACAAATTCATTTACAATTTGAATGGGTTCACCATTGACGGTTGAAAACCATGTTCTCATGGCCTCATGTCGTTTTAGTAACTCATTGAAGCTTTGTTCTAAAATATATAGATTAGCAGCACCCAATCGAAAGGTGAACGGTTCATTGTAGACAGGCACATCGGGTGACATTTGCGCATGTAACCACAGTTGTTGCTGTGAAAATGATAACGGAATATTTGTCTTGTTCGCAATTGCTTCTAGAGGCACTATGTCCGGGTGATCTACACTCAAATATGAGTCAATATGCACGGATAATTCTGAAATGGTAGGCCACTCAAACAAGGCATGCAGTGGGAGCTCCATTTGAAACACTTCACGAATACGGTTGATAACGCGCGCAGCAGATAACGAAGTACCGCCCAAATCAAAAAAACCATCCAATACGCTGACTTGATCCATCTCCAATACTAGAGCCCAAATATCAGCAACAGTTTCCTCTGTTTCAGTGTGTGCGACTTCAAAATCTTCTTCAATAAGTTCTGGTCTACCGTGATCCGGTGACAATAAAGCTTTACGGTCTATCTTTCCATTTGGTGTTAGTGGCATTTCACTCAGGAATACGATGTTAGCGGGAACCATATGCACAGGCAGTTTACGCTGCAAATATTTTCTAAAATGCTGGGCTGCAGCAGACGAACGCTGTATCGCATCCATAACATGGTGGTTACTAAACATGCGGTTTAACGTGTTGGATATTTGGGCCTTAGTTTGTGCAGATTCATCAAAATCAACCGCCGCGTGCTTGCCTTCATGCCAGGTGACCACACCATCCAAAAGCAAGTCATCGGGTATATTTGGCAGTTGTAGGTGTATACATACCCTCATACCCGGCCGCCAATCATCAGGAACCCCAATCAGCCTGACGCTATCACAATCAATATGCTCTGTTCTTAATTCAACGACAGAACCATCGCCATATTCTGCATAACAAACACTACGGATTGGCAATCGCTTTAATTTAAATTGTGGTTTTACATTATCAGCTCTAAAATCCTCATCGGTTAATGCAATTTCCACGTTTCCAAAATTAACTTGATCAATAAGTTCTTTTATATTTTTACATATTTTACCTTGACTTGCTGAGGCCATTGAAAACTGAACGCCCGCTTCTTGTCCCTCGCTCCACGCGATGCGTCCTTCAACAAAAGGCTCTTCCTCATAACTACCCGGCAATTGCAACACTAATCGCAGTAAATTACCGGCTTGCCAGTGATCCGGCACACCGACTAGCCTGACACCTTCACAGGAAATATCTTTTGTCGTCAGTTTAATCAGTGGATCATCAGCAAACTCAACCAAGCAAGTCCCATTGAGTGAAATCCGCTGTGGAATCATATTTGATACAATATAAAGCACCAAGTGCTTTGTACCCAAATCATCTTCTCGGGCAAGCACAACTGCTTCTTGCGCAGAAGGGCACTGATTGATGGCTGCTTCTATTTCTCCTAACTCAACGCGAAACCCTCTGATCTTCACCTGATTGTCAATACGGCCGATATACTCAAGGTTACCATCTGATCTATATCGAACCATATCACCGGTCTGATATAAGCGTGAATTAGAATCATCGCTGAATGGGTTTGGAATAAATTTTTCTGCCGTTAAATCTGGCCTATTAAGGTAGTACCGTGCAAGGCCATCACCCCCCAAATAAAGCTCCCCTTCATCACCAATTGGCACCAACTGTCGCTTATCATCTAGAACATAAGCCTTCGTATTCGCAACTGGACAACCAATAACGGGAGGATCATCAGAAACCTGATCAATGAGCGCAAATGTTGAGTATGTTGTATCCTCAGAAGGCCCATAAAGATTGTATACCTTATTGACTCTACATTTATCATGTATTGCCTTAACTAGCTGCCGTCCTAATGGTTCACCTGCTAGATTGATAACTTTCACCGATTTCGGTATCCCCGAAACCCTAACCAACTCACGTATTGCTGATGGCACGGTGTTAAGTAACGTTACACCCGCATCATCATTTAGCTTGGTCAATGCAAGCGCATCTTCAACCAGTATTATTTTATGCCCCCAACTCAGTGGGACAAAAAGTTCAAATATGGAAAGATCGAAGCAAATTGACGTTGCCGCCAAAACCCCAGATAGCTCGCTTGGTGTGAAAATTTCTTTAGCCCATGCGATTAAGACAACAGCACTATGGTGCTCAATGGCAACACCTTTTGGTTTTCCGGTTGATCCAGAAGTGTAAATAACGTAGGCCAAGCGCTTGTTGTCTGCTTGATTATTTAAGTTGTCTGCCTTTAATTTTGAGATGATATCCCAGTGTTTGTCCAAACAAACTATTTGTGCTTTTTGTGGTAAATTGTCAGCAAGCGAATTCTGAGTAATCAGTATCGGTGAGTTTGTATCATCCATGATGAATTGAAGGCGCTCTTCTGGATAATTTGGATCCATTGGGACATAAGCACCACCCGCTTTTAAAACACCCAGTATGCCAATGACCATATCCAATGATCGTTCAATACAGATTCCAACCAACGTTTCCGCTTTAACACCCAGCTCCAGAAGGTGGTTAGCCACTTGATTTGCTCGCTCATTCAGTTCTTGGTAAGTAAGCTCTGAGCGACCAAAACAAATAGCGATATTATTTGGCGTCTTTAAGACTTGTCTTTCAAAAAGTTGGTGAATACATACGTCGTCAACCAACAGGCTAGTATTGTTCCACTCGTTTAATTGGGATTGCTCTGCTTCAGTCAAAGTTGGCATAATTAGAACTCATATTAAATTTTCTTTATCAGCACCCTAAATACATCATAGATTCTTATACTACATTTACAACTTGTAGGATGTTACAAGAAGTATCTATGCCTGCAACAAGCTTAATGTGCAGAATTTCTCCACGTCACAGGTGAGCCCCTACCCACAAAAAACATAATAACTACACAAATAATAACAAATAAAATAAAATAAAAAAATTATTTTTGTTATTTAATTTGTTGCTTGCTTTAAACTATTCACTATTTTTCAATGAAAACATTACACTACTTAATAGTAGATGAAAACGCGAAGGTTTGCTCAAACAGCACAACATTTTGGCTATCGTAACCCAAAGCATTAATAGCCAGTACAAAACCAACACGATCTCATGACCTTGAATCACCTGCACCATGGTCTACTATATAAATATCTCGGGATTAGCACATCAAGCGTCTTATAAAATTTGACGATATAGACAGGTTAAAATATGAATATTTACACAATAAGTTTAAGGTCTGTTTGGCTAATGGCGGTAAGTCTCAATGCATACGCAGATGCACTTAGTTCACGCGCAGAATTGGAAACAGTAACCGTATTTGGCACCAAAACGGGGGAAACAAACCTACAGCAAACCCCAATTTCAATTACCGCCTTTGATGAATATGACTTAGATGAACTGGGTAGCGCCAATGTTAAAGAATTGACTCACTTCACCCCAAACCTGAGTGTCGGTCAAAATATTAATAACGCCCAGATATACATTCGAGGCATCGGCACCAACAGCGTGTTTACCGGATCTGACCCCAGCGTCACCGTGCACTACGACGGTGTTTACCTAGGGCGATTCCTCAATGCCTTTGAAGATTTTGTTGATGTCGAAAGCATTGAAGTCCTACGGGGGCCACAAGGCACCTTATACGGTCGGAACTCAACCGGCGGTACGATTAACATCAAAACACGCTTACCCTCTGAAGAATTTCGCACCAAAGTAGTCACAGAGTACGGACGTTTCAACAAGAAAAAACTCACCGCCAACATCAGTGGGCCGTTATCTGAAGGTAGTTTATTTGGTAGTTTGGCGGTTTTGCGGAATGTTTCCGATGGTTACGTTAAAAACATCAACCCGCTCGGGCCATCCGATATTGGCGATGAAGACGCCAGTGGCACAGAAGGCAAACTTCGGTGGTTAATCAATGATACTTCCGAATTAATCATCAGTGCAGATTATTTAAAAACAGACAGTACCGGGCCACCACACAAACAAACACTGCGATTAGATGATGGCACATTTAACCCGCAAAATGCGGTTGTGTCCGGGCGGTTTGAGGTGAATATTCCATTCAAAGACCCACAAACACGGCAAGAAAGTTATGGTACTTATGTCAAATTCATTTCCGATATCTCACCCGCATTGAAATTCACCTCCATAACCGCCTTTCGGCATGTGGAATACAAAGAGTTTTTAGATGCTGACTTTTCCGAAATTGACGAAGTCATTGCAGATACCATCGAACGACAACAACAAATCTCCCAAGAATTCCAACTCAATTGGAACAGCGGCGATTGGAAAGGCGTGGCGGGATTGTTCTATTTCAATGAAGACAATCGATTTGACGGACAATTTTTATTCCCACCCCCAACAGCGCTTCCGCTTGATAACCGCGTGCACACCGAAGCATACGCGGTATTCTCACAAGCAACCTATGCCTTCACAGACGCCTTATCCGGCACTGTCGGGCTGCGTTACAGTTATGAAGAAAAAGAATTGGATGGCCGCCTCGATTTTTTTGATGGCGTTGCAACCGTCATACCCTTATTTGATGAACAACAAGAGGACGACTGGGATGCCTTTACACCCAAAGTGGCGTTGGACTATCAGTTAAACGATAACACGCTCCTATTTGGCTCAATCAGCCGAGGCTTTAAGAGTGGGGGGTTTAATCTGGTTCTGAACCAAGTCGTACCCGGTGAAGATTTATCATTTGATCCTGAGTTTGTATGGTCTTATGAAGTGGGCATCAAAACCGACTTGCTGAATAAACGCTTACGCTTAAACGCGACCGCGTTCTACTACGACTATGCCGATTTGCAACTGTTGAGCTTTGAATTAGGGCAGGCCGCCGCCACCGTCCAAAATGCCTCAGATGCAACGATTCGAGGTTTGGAATTAGAAATAACGGCAACACCCAGCTCTAACTGGCGGTTTGATGCAGCCTTGGCGTACTTGGATGCAACGTATAATAAATTTTTTGATTCTCCCGACGGTGGCGTGACGAATGTTAACTTAACCGGTAATCGCCTAAATTCTTCTCCCGAATACAGCGCCAACCTAACCGCCCGGTATTTCCAAGATTTAGAATACGGCACACTCACTTATCGGCTTAATTATTACTGGCAAGATGAAGAGTTTTATACGCAGTTCAACACCGACTTTTCAGGACAAAAGAGTTACGAAATCATTGATGCCAGCATTAACTTCACCACACTGGACGAAGATTGGCAGGTTATGATCTATGGTAAGAACCTGACCGATGAAGATTATTTTAATACAACCCTGAATTTTTCGACGGTGGGTGTGAGTGGATTAGTCAATCCCAGAAGAACATACGGGGTGAGAGCCATATACCAATTTTAATCCGCTTAACCTCGCTTGCGCCGTTTGACGGGAGCATCAGCCCTATCGACGCAAGCGCTTCCTCTATGCGCTTCCAGACAGGACTAAAAATTCGGTAAAATAACAAAGATTGCGGTAACATCCTGCCTAGGCATCAATTTTAATGCGGTTTCCCTGGGAATGTTCACCTATGCACCTACACTACCTGCACCTTTCCAACCTCCTCATCAAACCCCCATCCACGCCCGTGCGCACAGAACAAGACATCCTCGATGAAATCCACCAGCGCGCACCGCTACAATCACTATTGAATCTGGTACAAGCGTGGGACGAGCAAGCCACAACCCTGGATTTTATCCTCATCAGTGGGGACATTGCACATTCAGGTCAAGCAGAGGAATACCGCGTTGCCGACGTTTTTTGCCAGCAATTGAGACAAGCGGCACAGTTACCCGCACAACGCCTGTTTGTGGTGCCAGGTAATCACGATATTGACCGCCACCAGGTCAAGACACTGCACCGTAAACGGTTGTACCGGTTTGCGGATCAAGCTGACCTGACAGAGTTACTCGGGGATGCACCCACACTGGCGCTGATCACGCAAAAATTCACCGCGTTTAACCAATTTGCCAGCCAAGTGATGGCGCGCTCGGTGCCTTACGGGTGGGGCATCCCGCTGACGCTGGATAAACAAGGGTGGCGTTTTACGATTAACCTAGTGGGCCTAAATACAGCGTTATTTGGGGGGTATGATGGCGATGACCAACAGCAATTAGCGGTATCACAACACCAGCTAGCGCGACTTCAGCAGAACCTAGATAAAGAGGCGTTGTTTACCCTCGCCTGCTTGCATCATCCGGCCAGCACCTGGCATGCGGCTGATCAAATCACCTGGGCGCAGCTACAAGATAAGATGCACGTGATCCTCACTGGCCCCACCCACAACCCTGAGCCGGACACCGTGCAAGCCAAAACGGCGCACGTGTTTAGCGCTCAGCATGCCCTCTGCCGTCTGACGCGCGTGAATTTAACCGATGGGGCTTGCGAAACCCAAGCCTATCGGTATCAAGCCGCATCCCAAGATTGGCGGCTGGGTGAACAGGCTGCCGACATCTGGTCAATCCCCACGATTCAACCCCGTTATGCCGATTATCAACAACACCGACCCGCGCTATACGTCATTCGCATTGCACTGCAAGCGTTTCAATGTTTTACCGAGCTGTCGTTGGATCTCATCGATGCGTGCGATGATATTCGGCTGTGGCTTTTGTGCCTAGGCGATAACAGCGCCGGAAAATCGGCCCTCTTACGCAGTGTGGGCCTTGGCCTCGCCCGCCACACCAGTGTATTACAGCCGCATATTCATACGCCGTTATTACAACGCGGTGCACACAAAGGGCAGATCTGTATTGATTTAATGGCCCAGGATGCGCAGGTCGGTTATCGCATCTGCACCGATATCACACCGAGCGGGGGGCGTGAGCAGTTTCAACGCACCTATTATCGATTGTCAGACGACCCATTAACAGATGAAACCTCAGCACAGCCGATCCGCGAAGACGATTTTCCCTGGAGCCAATTATTCGTCTGTGGTTACGGCACCGGGCGCAGCCTGGAGGAAAACGCCGCCAAACACGTGATGTTTAATGACTACAGCATCGCAGAAGCGGTTACCCCCCTGTTTAACTACCAGCGCCCGATGCAACACCCAGAATTGAGTTTACGCCGCATCATTAGCATACCAACTGAACACACCGATCAACTGGCGCGCTTTCAAACACTGATCGCTGATCTATTCATGTTAGCGCCGACGGAATCCATCGAACTGACGGTGCACGGCCTGGAAGTGGTGCGCGCCAACCGACGCACGGCGTTAACCGCAGAAGGAGATGGGTATCGCAACACGGCGGGTTGGGTATTGGATTTACTGACCTGGAAAATGTTGCAATCCCATAGCCTAGACCCAAAAACCCTAACCGGCATCGTCCTCATCGACGAGATAGAACAACATTTACACCCACGCTGGCAACGCCATATCTTGCGTTTGTTGCAACATCAATTTCCCAAACTGCAATTTATTGCCACCAGCCACTCAGCATTATGTGCTGGCAGCCTGGTGGACTTACCAGACAGCGCGCAAGCCCAGTTATTAACCTTTTCGGCAGGCACCGATACGCCCACGGTTATCCCCGTTGACGCATTACAAGGCTTAAAAGCGGATCAGATTTTGACCTCAGAAGCCTTCGGGCTAGCCACCACACGCAACCCACACATGGCGGACAAACTGGCGCGTTATGCCGAGTTGTTTCTACAACACCCGGACCTTAGCCCCTCAGAACAACAAGAATATGACACCCTACAACAAACCATCGAAGCGCAGTTACCCGAACCGGCGGAACAAGCCTCAACACGGCTGCAACAAAAAGCCTTGAAAGATCGCCTGGCCCAGTTAAACGCAGCCAACCCCAGAGGAAACACACCATGATTCAGCTGTCGTTACCTCGGCCCGCGACACCCGCACAGTTACACACACCGGAAGTCCGTGCGCAAGTGGCCAGCATCGCGCAGAAGGTCACACAGACCCCCTTGTGTTCGGCGGATTTCACCGCGTTCTGGGGGAATCATTTGAGCGTTTTACAACTCACCGAAAAAATCCTTAAACAGCTAAATCCAGCCTTACCCGCGCACATTATCGCGGCCTTACAAGCCCTTGTTGGGCATGTATATCAAGGTGAACGGGCATTCAACCGGGCCGTAAAATCGGCCTTGTCCGCAGCCGATTACAAAGACCACAAACGACGCCTGTGTACAGCGGCAGAAACCCAAACCGTGGCACACACGTTATGGCATTTTCAGCAACACAAGTGTTGTTATTGTGAACACACCATCAGTTGGAAGCTAGAGTCCGATGTCGAACACTTTCGACCCAAAACCCGGATTCAGGGTGTTCCTCAGCACCCGGGTTATTGGTGGCTGGCCTATGCGTGGGATAACTATTTTCTGGCCTGTAAAATCTGCAATACGCAGTATAAAGGTAACCAATTCCCACTGGCCGAAAATGGCCAACGGGCACAGCAGCCAACCGAAGATCTAACGCAAGAAAAAGCCTTATTATTGCACCCGATTCTGGATAACCCCGAACACTCGATTCGTTATGAAATCACCCAGTGCCTAGTTAAAGCCGTGGCAACGGATGCACGAGGCCAGGCAACCATTACCCAACTAACGGGCATTAACGATGTTTCGCGCATGGAGGCGCGCGCTCATTTGGTTCCCGGCCTGGCCTTTATCTGCACCCAAATGCAGCGCGCACAGGACAGTGGCGAAAACAAATGGATAGATGAATGTGCGGCGTGTATTCGCGCCGAAAGCGCAGACAAACAAACCTTTGCCGGCTTTCGCCGTTTCTATTTTCGTACCCAAGAATTAGCGGAGTATCTGGCCTAATGCGCTTATTACACCTTTCTGACCTACACCTAGGGCATCCCTCACAGGCCGATGAAGAAGCACAGCGTATTGAAGCCTTATTCACACGCGTAGAAACACTCGCGGCGACACAGCCCTTTGAAGTGGTGTTGATCACGGGTAATCTGGTGCATGGCCCACAAGCAGACGCCTTCACCGCCGCTGAACAATTTTGCGCACAATTATTATCGCGGTTACACCTAAACACCGATCAAATATACCTTACCCCCGGTGAGCGTGAGGTAGATCAAACCCAAGTAACCGTCATAGACATCAAACGTTGGTACCCGTTTAACACGCAGGATGAACTGACAGAAGTCCTCAGTGACCCCGAAGTCATGCCACAGTTAATGGCCAAATTTAAGGCCTTCAATGCCTTTGCCAAAACCGCCATGGGGCGGGAGCAATATACGGCCACAACCTATCACTTGGTCGACTCACCGCAGCTACCCTCAAGCGATGCACGCATCAATATTATGGGTTTGAATGCTTGTTTACTGGCCGGTTATGAGGCCGCGCCACTGGCCTTGAGCACACTGCAATGCGAACGTGCTGTACGGCAATTGAATGCGGAAGCCGCACTGTCTATCGGGTTTTTCCATCACCCTTTTGCCGCATTTCATGCCGCCGACCAAATTAACCAAACGTTGCTGCGCCGACGCTTAGATCTCATTTTCACCGGCCCAGACAGCACAAAAATGACGCCCTTTATGCGTGAGGTTGAAAGCAAAGCGTGTGTCATCAGCGCCAGCAAACAGCGATTTAACTGTGTTGATGTAGATTTACAGCATGGCGAAGGTATTGTGCAGAGTTATGTCTACGCACATCAGGAGGCAACCTGGGGGGCGGATGAATGCAACCCCTTTGTGATTGAAGCACTACGCCAAGCGGCCCCGGCCAAACCTTGCCACACAGCCCCCGCCGCACTGGCACCAATAACCGACGATGATGCTGGCTATGACATCTTCATCAGTTACAGCCAAGCCGATTTGGACTGGGTAAAAACCCACCTGTTAGCCAAATTACAGCACTGTGAAGGCACCGATGGCCGACAGTTACGCATTTTTCATGATCTCAGCAGCATCCCCGGTGGTGCACCATGGCGCCAAACCTTGGCCCAAGGGATTCAGCATTGCCAACATTTTCTGGCGGTTTACTCCCCGGCCTATTTTGCCTCCCGCTGGTGTTTATGGGAACTGGGTTTGGCTGCGATTCGAGATCCGAATCAGCAAGACGGTATCGTCGTACCCGTGCATTTTGAAACGCCCGATATCCCGTTCGAATTCCGCACGATGCAGGCGCTGGATGCCACACGGGCGGATTTTTACCCCCGTTTGTATACAGCCTTAGGCGTAACCTCGCGCAGGCAAGCAGCCAACGCTGATATTCAAACCTATACAGCAAACAACGCCAACACCACGAGCACATCCACACAAGTCCATTGGATTCATGATTATCTACTGCCACTCACCTTCACCGGGCGCTTAACCGAACGCCAGCGTTTAAGCGCGTTATTACGCGGTGCAGCAGACCCGGAGACACAAAAACACGCGACCTTGATCACGGTGCGGGCATTGGGCGGAATGGGCAAATCCTGCTTAATGCGCAAACTGGTGGACGACTTACAAGGGGATACACGCTTTCATCATATCGTGTGGTTTTCCTTTTATGAAGCACGAACGGAAGATGAATCGTGGCTTTTCCATCAACTCTTGCAAGCGCTTGAACCCAGTGCTGTAACCCCAGAACACTGCCTCACCGGCGCGGAGGAAAACCGCCGTTTATATGCGTGCTTACGCTGTTTTCTGGACCAAACAGCCACCCTATTGGTGTTCGATGGCCTGGAAGTCATTCAAAACACCAAAGACAATGCAGACCCAGCTTATGGCCGGATCAAACCCACCCACCCACAAACGAGCAAATTATTGGCACATTTGTGTAACCCAACCGGTTCAGTCGGGTTGGTCACCAGCCGAGTGACGTTAACCGATTTTTCTGGCGTCATGGGCTATCTGGAAATGGATTTACACGTCATGCAAGCGGCCATTGGCGCTGAGTTTTTACAGCGCATGGGGGTGAAAGGCAGTGATGCCGAACGTGCAGAGTGTGGCAGGTTATTCGGTGGTCACCCGCTGACGCTGAAAGCCGCCGGGCAGTATATGCAGTTCAAACATATTCCGGCGGCGGATGTGACCCGCCTCACGGGTAACTTGGACGCATTTGAAGGGTTTGCAGAAGGCCAGAAACTGCGGGCCATTTTAAATGCCTACCGGGCGGAGTTGAGTCAGGATCAGAAAACTTTCCTGAAAATGCTGAGCTTGCACCCCCGCACGGTAACAGAGGCGAATTTCCCCGTCCTGGTTGAAAATTACAACGCGAGCCAAGCCTTTCAACCAGAGCGCAACCGTGCCTGGGTGCTGGAGACGATCATTGATCCGTTGAAACGGATGGGTTTGATTGAAGTCGTGAAAGATGCACAAGGGGTCGGTTATAACGCCCATCCATTGGTGAAACTGACGTTTTTGTCTTGGTTGGGAGCGGTCGAACAACAACAGGCGCATCAGCGTTGGGCACGAGGCATACAGGCATCACCTGATGTTCCCAGCTCGACAAAGGCCGTCACCAATCTGGCCGCGTTGCAACCGTTTTTGGATATGGTAGAGCATTATTTGCAAGCGAGAGAGAATCAGTCTGCTTGGGAGATTTATACTGGTAAAGATGTGGATTTTAAGCTGCTTCGGCTTGGGGGTATTGAGCGTTTAGCCGCTTTAGGACATGCGTTTGAAAACAGGTTCGCGCAAGGGGAATGGCCAGCGGATACGACTGCGCTGGTTTTGCTGTATCACTATTTGGCAGTGGCTACAAATGAACAGGGTCTGGATCAAATATCCCTTGAGTATCGCCAAAAGCAGCTTGAGGCAGCTGAAGAAAGCGACCATGCAGATACTACCGTTTCTCCTGGAGTTCTTTTAGCACAAAAATATCTTGGGCTCGGAGACATCAAACACGCGAAACAACAGTTAGCCCAGGTGGCCTCATCGGTTACGAGCGCGGATGATGTTGCAGCAAACCTATATGCTCAAACCCATGCTCAATTAGCGCTTTATTCCGGGGAGTATATAGCTGCGATTACCCAATATCAACACGCGCCAAAGCCGGAATCGATCTATAACCAAGTAATGTTTACCTGTAAATTAGCCACTGCTTATAGACGCGACACCCAGTTCGATAAAGCAACTGAAACTTTAAACCATGCAGCCGATCTGCTCGAACAGCATCATATCCCGTATCTCACCCGGGCTATTTTGGCAGAACGCACTGACCTTGCATTGAAGCAACATCAAACCGATCAAGCAAGGCGCTATGAAAACCAGCGTCAAACACGATTACAAGACCAAAACCTTGCCTTTATACCGAATGGTTTTCTGCTGGTGCAAGAGCAACGCTATGATTTTGCCATCCAAACGATGATGCCGTTGATCACTCATGAAAATGATGTGCCAGTGAATAAAGCTCGGGAGATTGAAGCATTACTCGTATTGTCCCAAGCCTGGTTTGGCAAAGGAGAGGTGGGTAAAGCCCAGGATCACTTACAGCAAGCAGGAGCGTTGATGACACAAACAGGCTGTTGGGTAGAAAAAGATAGGTGGGAGGAGACGCAACAATTGTTCATTTGAAAACTTAGGCACGACTCAAGCCTACTTCAACAGCTCATCAGGAATCTGTAAATTCCCCGGAATCGGGGGTTTTGGCCCTAACCCGGCTTGCCGTAACTGAAAGACATAAGCCAAAACCTTAGCCACCGCCAAATACAGCCCCGCAGGAATCGCTTGGTCAATTTCAGTGGAATGAAAAATGGCTCTGGCCAACGGCGGGATTTGCACCAGCGGGATGTCGTGACTCAACGCCCGGCTGCGAATTTGCGCGGCCACCAAATCCGCGCCTTTGGCCAACACAACCGGCGCGCCCATCTGTTGTTCATCGTATTTTAACGCGACCGCAAAATGGGTTGGGTTGGTAATCACCACATCGGCATCGGGGACGCTATTCATCATCCGCCGTTGTGTGGCATCATGCTGCGCTTGACGGATACGTTGTTTATTTTCCGGTGAACCTTCCGCATTTTTATTTTCGTCTTTCACCTCTTGTTTGGACATTTTTAATTTTTTATGATTGCTCCATTTCTGAAAAGGCACATCAATCGCCGCAATCAAAATTAAAGAGGAGGCTAAAATCAGGAAAAACAGCACCACATTGTGTGCCATATGCGCAAATGCTTGATGCATCGGTTCACGCGAAAGTAACAGCAATTCGGGTATCCACGCATTCAGCGTATACACCACAAACGCCCCCACGAGCAGGACTTTTAATAAGGCTTTGAACAAATTTATCGCGGATTGCGTACCAAATATCTTTTTCAAACCAGAAATCGGGTTTAACTTGCTAAATTTTGGGCGCAAGGTATCCGTGGTGAACAACCAACCCGCCATCGTCAAGGGCGTAATAAAAGACGCAACAATCATCACCGCCATCATCGGGGAGACGATGTTAAATGCTATTTTAAAGCCGTCTTTTAACACCACGAGTAAAAAAGCCGGGTCATAGATATTGGCGCGTTCAATGGTGAACATATTGGTCATCATTTGCGCGATTTGTTCGCCCATATACCCGCCGACAAACATCAGCATCAATGCGGCGGTCACCAGCATAATAAACGCGCTGAGCTCTTGGGATTGCGCAACTTGCCCTTTATTCCGAGCATCGGTGATTTTTTTGCCGGTGGGTTCTTCGCTTTTTTCGGCATCATCCGCAGCCATATATCACCCTCATGGTGAGGTTAACTCTCTGACCACACCAAACCCTTCCGCCAAAAATTCCGTATAGGCTTCCATCATAGAAGGTAATATGGCGATCATCAGAAACAAACCAAAAAAGATATTGACCGCAAAACCGACTGAGAAAATATTCATTTGTGGGGCCACTTTGGTCATCACCCCCAACCCAACATTCACCAGCATGATGCCCGCAATCGCAGGCAATGCCATCATAATGCCGACCACAAAAATTCGGCTAGACCAGGTGATTAATTCCCAATAGGTATTCCGTGTTAAGCCATCAATCGCAATCGGCAGGGTTTGAAAGCTATCGGACAACAAACCCAGCATAATGATATGGCCATTCACTTGTAAAAAAATCAGTGTCGACACAATCACAAACAGTTGGCCTAAAACCGGCACATTGGTGCCATTTTGCGGGTCAACCATCGAGGCAAAACCCAACCCCATGGCAAAAGCAATGGACTGCCCCGCAAAAGTCAGGCCCGCAGAAACCAAGAGTAAAACAAACCCCATTAAAATGCCGATCAACAATTGCTGCACGCTGATGAGTAAACTTTCCAGGCTGAGTAAATCCACCCCAAAAACCGGCTCAATACTCGGTAACAGTGTCCAGCTGATCATAATGCACAATAAAACTCGGACGCTCTGGGGCACGGATTTTGAGCCCAGCACCGGCATGGTTAGCACAACCATGTAAATCCGCATAAATGTCCACAAAAATGTCCCGATCCAGGCCATCACTTGTGATTCCGTCAAACTCAGCATGCTGAATTCACCTTACTGTATCAGGCTTGGAATATTGTCATACAAATTCAATGTGAAGGTCACAATCACATTCAACATCCATTTGCCGCCAAACGCCAAAACCAGCGCAATGGTCAACAGTTTGGGCACAAAACTTAAGGTTTGTTCATTAATTTGCGTGGCCGCTTGAAACATAGAGATCACCAAACCCACCACCATAGAAGCCCCCATCACAGGGGCCGCAAGCAAAATGGTCACTTCCAACGCTTGCTGACCAATCCCAACAATGGTTTCAATGTCCATCGCATCCTCCGTTCATACGTTAAATCGGCTAACGGTTCGAGCCACTACGGGATAAAACTCGCCGCCAAGGTACCAATCACCAAAGCCCACCCATCAATCAACACAAACAGCATTAATTTAAACGGTAGGGAAATAATCAATGGTGATAACATCATCATGCCCATCGACATCAACACACTGGCCACAATCAAATCAATGATCAAAAAAGGGATAAAAATTAAAAATCCAATTTGAAAGGCCGTTTTGAGCTCACTGATGGCAAAAGCCGGAATCAACAATTGCATCGTAATATCGTCTTCTGAGGCTAATTCGTCACGCCCTGAAATTTCAACAAACAGTTTTAAATCGGACTCTCGCGTTTGTTCCATCATAAACGTTCGGAACGGTAATTTGGCAATATCCAAGGCCTGCAAAAAACCAATTTTCTCCTGGCTATAAGGTATATAAGCTTCGGTATACACCGTATCGATCACCGGATTCATAATAAAAATGGTTAAAAACAACGCCAACCCCACAATAATTTGATTGTTGGGTGATGTCTGCGTACCCAGGGCTTGGCGCAATAACGCCAGCACAATGACAATGCGCGTGAAGGAAGTCATCAGCAGCAATAACGCGGGTAAAAACGTCAATGCAGTCATGATCATCAAAATCTGCAAGGTGACGGTGTACGTCTCCTTACCCTCTGCATCGGCGGTCATTTGTATGGCATCAAAGCCCGGTGCAGCCTCCGCCAACACAGGCACCAAGCACAACACAAGCATCAACACACTGGCCCAAGACAGATTAGGCTTCATGTTTGTTCCTTGTGTCTTGTGTTTGCGCGCATCGCTGTTGGGTTTTTAATAACTTTAAAAAATTGGGCACTTCGACGGGTTTGACCACCGGTGTCTCAAGCGGTTTTGCCAACGTATGAATTTTCTGAATACAGCCAGGGGCAACCCCAACCACAATCTGCTCATCGCCCACTTGCAGCAATACCAAACGTTCTTTCGAGCCCAAGGAAACCCCGCCGAGCACCTGCATCATACGGCCACTTTGGGGTTGTAGTTGGCCCAGCTTTCGAACCATCCACACACACGCCAAAAAAATGCCAATCACCAACACCAGCATCATCAACAGCTTTAACAGCTCAAATGACGGTAGCTCCGGCAGCAACACAACGGGGTCTTTTTCAACAGCCAATGCCTGGCTGGACAACCCACTCAAAGCATAAAACAAACAGAATCGAAACATTATTCCAACTTCTTAACACGTTCGGTCGGGCTGATAATGTCCGTTAACCGAATACCAAATTTTTCATTCACCACCACAACCTCACCATGTGCAATCAAAGTGCCATTCACCAACACATCCATTGGCTCACCCGCCAGCCGGTCTAATTCGACCACAGAGCCTTGATTAAGCTGTAATAAGTTACGGATGCTAATTTTTGTGCGGCCAATTTCCATCGAAATATTAACCGGAACATCGAGTAAGACCTCCAGATTGATATCCGGGTTAATGCCCGCATCATCCGCCACTTCGAATGTCTCAAACTCGGCCGGGCTGCCTTCAGACTCACCCCCGCCGTCACCGCCGCCTTCTGCCTCAGCAAAAGCATCGCCCCAATCGGGTTCAGCTTCGCCGCCGCCGCCACCTTCACTGGCGGCCTGCTCAGCCAGCGCATCGCCCCAATCAGCATCATCGCCCCCGCCGCCTTCGGAAGACGCTTGCTCCGCAAGTGCGTCTGCCCAGTCATCACCATCATCGGCCATTCAGGACTCCTTTTAGCTCTGTCGGATCTTTCGGTCGCTCTATCCATTGTTGTAGTTTGATCGCACTATTGTGCCTGGAAATACCAACCTTCCCCCGAAACAAAGGAATCTCTTCACACGTCACCAGCACCGTTTCCGGCAGATCCATTGGGATCACATCCCCAACCCGCAAATTATTTAATTGTTTAACATTCAAACCAACATTGGGAAAACACGTGACCAACTCTACCGATGCACTCTCAATCTCATCTCGTAGCGAAATAACCCAGCGATCATCCTGATCCCCCCGGTCACTCTGCACCCCCGCGTCTAATAAATCGCGGATGGGTTCCAACATGGAATACGGAAAAGTGACGTGAAAATCCCCACCGCCCCCTTCTAATTCAACATGAAACGTTGTCACCACCACGACTTCCGTTGGGCTCACGATATTCGCGAATTGCGGGTTAACCTCCGCCCCCACATATTCGAACCCAACCTCTAACACTGGCCGCCAAGCCTCTATCATGTCCACAAACGCGAGCTCTAAAATCTTTTGCACAACACGCAGCTCTGTTGGGGTAAATTCACGCCCTTCAATTTTGGTGTGGTAACGACCATCCCCGCCAAAAAAATTCTCGACGATGGTGAACACCAAATTCGGATCCACCACAAACAAACCGGTGCCCGATAATGGCGGCACTTTCACCAGGTTCAAACTCGTTGGCACAAACAAGCTGTGTACATATTCATTGAATTTCAGCATCTGCACACCGCCAACGCTGATCTCTGCGGTGCGCCTTAACATGTTGAACAAGCTGATGCGATAATAACGCGCAAAACGCTCATTAATCATTTCTAAAGTAGGCAGACGGCCTCGAACAATACGGTCTTGACTGGTAAAGTCATAGGACGCAGCCACCCCATCTTCGGGTGGCTCATCCCCTTCCGTTTCAATATCATCACCTTCAACGCCATGTAATAAAGCATCGATTTCATTTTGCGATAATAAATCACTAACAGACATAAATCCCTCCTTAGAATTTTACTGCAGGACAAAATTTGTAAAATACAAATTGTCCACACCCTCTAATTTCGCATTGTCTTTAACCACTTTGCGCACCTCCTCCAACAACACTTGGCGTAAGGCTTTCCTGCCTTTGCTGGTTTTTAATTTCTTAAACGGCTGTGAGGCAATGATCAATAACAAGTTATTACTGATCACCGGCGTGTGGTAAACAATCGCATCAATCACCGTTTGTTTTTTCGAGACCATCGACAGCTTAAGCTGCAAATAGTGTGTTTTTCGCCCAGGGAAATTGACTGTAAACGCCTCTTTCAAATCCACAAAAATCGGCTCAGTCCCCGGCTCGCCATCCACCGCATCGGCCTCACCTGCTTCTTCAGGGGCTTCCTCCACCGCTTCAGACGTGTCGGTTTTTTTGTCTTCGGCATCATCTCCCCCCAAGAGGAAAAACGCCGCCGCCCCAATCACCAACAACAGCACCACCGCAATAATGATGATGAGTTTTGTTTTCCCACCACCACCGCCTTCGTCTCCCCCACTCAGGTCGAGTTCTAAATCTTCATCCGCCATCACAATCTCCTAAGCTGAACCACGCCACACAACATCCCAATCACACCAAATCAGCATTAAACAACATCAAAACAATATCAAAGCAAGCACTATGCCAAACACCCATAGCCCCCATTTGTGTTTTTTCCTACTGCCTTAAGGTATAGCGCGTATTCTGCCTGCGCGCCAAAGCTTTGACACTTGCGAATAACCCTCATACGTCAAAGGGTGACCCTATATGGCATATCTTGTAGGCTTAAAAGTTAACCATCACACAGAGGAAAATAATATGAAGAAGTGGATTGTCTTAGTGCTCATGGGCATCAGCCAACTAACGTCAGCCAATTGGCAGCTCGATAACGCCGCATCCAAACTAAATTTTGTGAGCACCAAGAAAGGCACGGTTGCTGAAGTACATACGTTTAAGCAATTGGCTGGCAGCATTGATGCCTCAGGCCACGTTTATTTAAGCATCAACCTCGCCAGTGTTGATACCGCCATACCCATCCGCGATGAGCGTATGCAAGCGCATTTATTCGAATCAACACAATTCCCAAGCTTAAACCTGAGCGCGATGATTGATGCAGAAGTGTTGGCAGAAATGCCCATCGGCACCCCCATACAACACACGCTTGAAACCAAGGTGAGTTTACATGGCATCCAAAAAACCCTAACCGCAGAAGTTTTGATCACAAAATTAAATGCGAAAGACCTTTTGGTCACAAGCTATACACCGCTGATTATCAATGCCGCGAGTTTTAAATTAACCGCCGGTGTGGATAAGCTGCGCGAACTGGCCAAACTGCCTTCCATTAGTTATGCCGTCCCGGTCACCTTCACCTTACGCTTTAAACCATAAGACAGTACGATACAGCCCTCCTCCTCACAAACCAGGAGGGCTTGATTTAACCCTCAGAGCATTTCCCCAAACCAAAAGTCCGCATTTTTCATCAAAAATTCATCACACCGCATGTAGTGCGACCCATCACAAGAAAAATTTAATGCGACCATGCCATTCACCACATTCAGCGAACCACTGCGCAAATAAATATTTTCATCGGCAAAACGTAAGGTTCGAAATAACTCAAAAACAGGCATAATATTTTCTGGCGGCACAATGGCACGACGATGATAAGGGTATTTTGCATACACCAAACAAATATCTGGATCGGTCAACTCATCAATATTTAAAATGCCATAAGTGAAAGGGTCACTCGACAACCAAATGGTCAGCAAGCTGCTAGAGAAGTGAAATTTAGCATGAAATACGCCATGCTCGGTCATCAATTCGTACACAAAGGGGAAGATATCATCTAACTTCGAATCCATCTGACTCTCGACGCGCTCTTGCTGAAACACTGCGCGACGAATGGCCGGGTCACCTTTGATTTGTTTCCAATCATAAGGCTCCTGATAGCTTTCCTTGGTATGCGGCAGTTCACGCAAATCATAGTCCGCCCCCAAAAAACCAATGCGCGCATTATCGCCATCTCGAATCACTTGGATGGCGCTCAAACACGGGCGTCTTTTATTGCGGCTAATATAAGCCTCTGACAGCTTAAAATCAGTACTGCCGATAATCCCCTGCATATAAGGCCGATTGATCCGGTTACGCCCAAAATGACTGGAATCTGGGCCTGACTGGGTCATATTATCAGTCAATTGTTTGCCATCTTTATTCAGCACGTACAGGTGCTTGCAACACAACAACTGAGGCAATGCTTCATCTAAGACGGCTTCTAAACGGCCCCGCTCCCCAAGCAATGGAGCACATTGCCCAGCAAGCGTTAACATCACCTCACCGAGCAACCCCGTGAGCAATTCTCGTTGCTGACGAATGCTTTCTTTTAGGTTACTTGAAATCACCATATTCCCCTCAGGCCTGCCTTAAGCATAGACGCGAAATTCTGCCATGACGACATCCAAGGTCTATGCTGAACATATTCAACACGGCTATTCCGTTCTCACCGATTAGGACAATACGATGTCATTTATTTTGATTACCGGTGCCAGCTCTGGCATCGGCGAAGCGTTTGCTGAATTACTCGCGGCACAAGGCCATGCGTTAATTCTAGTCGCACGGCGTGAAACGGCGCTGCACGCCTTGGCCGAACGTTTGCGCACAACGCATACGATTGAAGTGGAAGTGATCGTCTCTGATTTAACCGACACAGGCGCTTGCGCCCGCCTTGAACAAACCTTGCTAGAACACCAATGGACGCTACACGGTTTAATTAACAATGCCGGTTTTGGCGATAAAGGGGCGTTTACCGAATTGGCACTGACGCGCCAATTAAACATGATTCAGTTGAATGTGATGGCGCTGGTTGAACTCACCCACCGCTTATTGCCCCACATGCACACACAAGACTCAGCCTTCATCATCAACGTCGCATCCATTGCCGGTTTTATGGCCGGGCCTAATATGGCCGTGTATTACGCCACAAAAGCATTTGTCGTGTCTTTTTCTGAAGCCTTAACTGAAGAATTAAAAGCACAGAATATTCATGTCAGCGCATTGTGCCCCGGTGCAACGCAATCAGAATTCGCCGCAGTGGCTAACCTTGCGGACTCTAAACTATTCGCCAAAGTCAGCATGACCTCACGAGAGGTCGCAGAACAAAGCCTGGCCCAAAAACACAAAGCCATCGTCGTCACCGGCTTACGCAACCGCATCATGCTGTGGTTGATGAAAATCACCCCGCGCGCGATCACCCGAAAAATGGCCGCCAGCGTGCAAACTTAATCTTGCGCAGAAACAGAATCAATTAAGGCGCTTAATGCGGCTTCCAAATACGCCAACAATGCCGGGCTTGCCTGTTGATTAACTAAGTCCTCCCACAGCGTTGGCGGTATCACCGCATCATCATATTCAATATCCACTGCAAAAATCAGCAATCGCACCTTCACCGACTGAATCCCCGGACACGCCTGCAACATCGCATCGTAGCTTAATTCTGCCTGCTTCAGCACATCAGGAATATCAAATCGGACTTTAGCGATTGCCGCCTGAACCCCGAGCCTAATTTTATTTTTCTCATTTTTTTTGATGCTTAAGAAAGCGCCCAATTCAACCAACTGTTGGGGCGTTAATGCACATTTTTCTTGTTCTTCCACCGGAACCTCACTTGTTTATTCGCGCCAAGTTTGCTTTATTATGAACCATGCAACATTTTCCGCGCTACCACAAGTCCATTCTGGTGAGCTCCGCCAAGGACACCTTTGCCGATGATTTTCGTACCGGTCAACTGGCCAAAGTGGAGGCGCGCATTCAAGCACACCCTGAAGAATTACAGGATTTGGTGGCTTTATTACAAGCACCGGATGTGGCCATGCAGGTTCGCATTGGCATCAGTGCCATCTTAGAAACGCTCACGGGGGACAGCGCATTAGCGCCATTGATTCCACTGCTGGGTGAGCTCAGCCAGCAAGGCCCAGAACACATCCGCAGTGATGCGTGTTATTTTTTGGGCCTGACTCAGCAGCAACAAGCGCTGCCTTATCTTGAGGCTGCCTGTCGCGACAAACACTCAGAAGTGAGAGCCTCTGCCACGGAGGCATTAGACGATATTCCACGCACTTAAATGACAGTACTAGATCATCTGCGCGATATTGGTCTGATAAATGGCTTTATGCACATCACCCAAACTCATCATACCCACCAATTTTTCATCTTGTGCAACGGGGATACGGCGAAAACGGTGCTTCACCATAATGGATGCGGCTTTTAAAATATGCATCTCTGGATCCACCGTAATGACCTTAGACTGCATCAACTCTGACACCTTTAAATGCACAATGTCTTTATATTTCCCCATCATCTCATCCATATTAATGGTGGCGATATTGTTCATCAGATCATCCAGCGTGGGAAACAAATAATGCAAAACATCTTTCTCTGCAACAATCCCCAGCAACTGGTTTTCACTATCGACTACGGGTAAGCCGCTATAACGATATAGACACATTTGAGAAACAACATCAAACATACGAGTATCGGAACTAACGGTTTTCACTGAACAACTCATGACTTCCTTGACTAACATCCTCACGCTCCTGATTGATTCCGGTGAAATTTGATCATACACGCTCAAGGTACATTATCCTATCAACGTACCTAAACCGGCCCCGACCTTGCATTACCAAGTCATTCTTTTATAATCCCCGACTTACGCCGATACTGGCCCCCTGATGATAACCAGAAAAAGGATGTGCGCTTGCCTTATAATAATCGCGTGTTAGTAATTGATGACGACCAAACGATTTTAGACACTTTTGTTGCCATACTCGGCAACAGCCAATACGCTGTCGGTGGCAACATGGCCTCTCTGAGCACACTGCTCAGTGAAGATGGCCACAGTGTTTTGAAAAAAGAAAAACGTATTTTCGCAGTGGACTCTGCCCTCCAAGGGGAAGAGGGATTTCAGAAAGTGCGTGATGCACTGGAGCAAGGGAAGCCTTATAGCGTTGTATTTACCGATGTCCGCATGCCACCCGGCTGGGATGGCGTTAAAACCGCAAAAGCCATTCGAGCGATTGACGAAACCATTCAGATTATTGTTGTCACCGCTTTTTCTGACGCACCATTATCGGACATCGTTAAACAAGTCGGTTTCACTGATCGCCTGTTGTATTTAAAAAAACCTTTTGATGATGAAGAAATTTTACAACTCGCCGATTCATTATCCATGCGCTGGAATCTAGAAGTCAAAGTGCGCAACCTCATGAGCATTCTAGAAAACATGCTGGATAGCTTTTTTGCATTAAAAATGGCCACCTACAGCGACCAAGAGCTGTCTCCCTTTTTGCGCGAAATGCTGCTCCAAGTCAGCCGTTTTTTAGACACACCGGATGTCTTTTTAGCCCGGCTTGAAAACCAAAAAATCATCCTCAAAATCGGCTTAGGTCGGTTTGCAGATGGCCTCACAGAAAGCCCAGAATTTCTTAAATTGTTAGATAGCATTATCGAAAACCAGCGCTTCGAAACCGTCCTGCGCATTGATCAATACGTGGTGATGCCCATTTACTGCCACAGAACCAAAAGCATTATCGTTGGTCTACTCTCCGAACGTGAAATTGAAGGCATTGAAAACCTCTTGGCTGTGCTGGCAAAAGATATGGCGAAAGTTTATGAAACCGTTTATGCGCTATCTGAACTGCGCTTTGATGTTGCGGCCAAAGATAAACGCATCAAAGAATTAGAAGCCACATTACGCGCACGCGATACCGCAGAAGAAGAATAAAATCACACGACATCACTATAATAAAGCAATAAAATAATAGGAGAACAAAATGATACGACTCTGTATTTTTATGACATTGGCCTTCAGTGCCTCCGTTAGCGCCAACCCATTAAGCGCCAACCCATTAAGCACTGATCAACAAAAGCTCAGTTACAGTTTTGGCCAACAAATGGGTAAATTACTCAACCAACAAGACACGGAATATGACATTGACGCCCTCTCATTGGGTTTAACCGATGCCTTAACCAAACAACCCGCCCGCCTCTCGCAAAAGGACATGCAAGGCTTGTTAATGCAGTTTCAAACCGCACAACTGCAAAAAGCCCAAACCGCCAAACAAAGCAAGGCAAAAAACAACCAACAAATTGGCGATGCATTTTTAGCCAACAACAAAACCCAAGCCGACGTTGTGGCCTTACCCAGCGGCCTACAATACCAAATCATCAAAACAGGGACGGGCCAATCACCCACCGCCACCAGTACCGTTGTCACCCATTATAAAGGCACCTTAATTGATGGCACCGTGTTTGACAGCTCATACGCGCGTGGCAAACCCCTGGAATTCAAACTCAATGGCGTCATCAAAGGCTGGACGGAAGCCCTGCAACTGATGAAACCCGGTGCAAAATGGAAGATTTTTGTACCCCCACATTTGGGGTATGGCGCGCATGGCGTGGGCAATACCATTGGGCCAAATGCAACGCTGTTATTTGACATCGAATTGATTGCGGTTAAATAAATCCCCGCACATCATCGCGTCCGAATTTCTACCCGGCGATTAATCTGCTTATTCGCCGCCGTATTATTCGGCAATAACGGCTCAAACTCACCAAAACCAAGCGCCACCAGGCGACCTGGTGCAATCTGGAAATGTTTGATTAAATACCGCTTAACCGCTTGCGCACGCTGTAAACTCAGCACTTCATTATAAGCCTCATCCCCATCAGAATCCGTATGCCCACCAATATCAAATGACGCAGTACGCAGTTGCTCTGAGATTAATGCTTGCCCCAAGGCCCGTAAGACAGAGCGCGCCTGCGGCCGCAAGGTGGACACATTGGCATCAAATTCAATCTTCAAATTCACCCTTTGGGGGGCAGTAACCTCCTCCCGAACCAATTGCCGCATACGCCCATAAGAGCGGCTCTGCGGCTTAACTTTGGGTGCACTTAATTGCTCAATGATTTCATCGCGTTCTGTCGCAAAGCCCAAATCCCCCGCCCAAATATAAGGCGACACGCCCATCAGCAAGCCCAGCATTATTCGCAGAAACATAAATCACTCCTGTTGTCAATTCAATCTCTTGATACGGTATCAACCTACTCTGCGCTTAGCAAGCGCGAGTTTTTCGCAGGCCAGTAGACTATACTCAGCTCCATGTTATTTAAAGAAAGCAACAACGAAACCGAAGCAGAAGACCCCTCCGCTGAAACCTGGAAACTGCTGATCGTTGATGATGAGCCCAGCGTCCACACCATCACAGGCCTGGTACTCAAACGCTTTCGCTTTGACGGTAAAGGCATTTCGCTGCTACATGCGCACAGTGGCACAGAAGCCATAGAAGTCATGCAGCAGCATGATGATATCGCCGTGATTTATCTCGATGTGATGATGGAGGAAGACAACTCTGGGTTAAAAGTTGTTAAATACATTCGAGAAGTCCTGCGCAACCATATCGTCCGCATTGTATTACGCACAGGTCAACCCAGCGACGTGCCCCCCGAGCGCATTATTGTTGATTACGACATCAACGACTACAAAGAAAAAACCAGCTTAGACAGCCAGCAAATGCACATCCTGACGTATGCGTCCCTGCGCTCTTACCGCGACATCATGAAAATCGAACGCTACAACCAAACCTTAGAAGAAAAAATTGAGGCCCGCACCAAAAGCCTGAAACAAACCAATGAAGCCTTAATCGCCATGCGGGATACCGCCGAGGCACACTCTAAAACCAAGTCCGAATTCCTGGCGAATATGAGCCACGAAATCCGCACCCCCATGAATGCCATCATTGGCATGTCCCACTTGGCCTTACAAACACCATTATCTGCGCAACAGAAAAATTACCTTCAGACCATTGATGACTCGGCCCAAGCATTACTCAGCATCATTAATGACATTCTGGATTTTTCTAAAATTGAAGCGGGCAAACTGAACATCGAGCACATTGATTTCAGCTTGAAGAAAATCATTGATGATGTCCTCGGCCTGGTCAGGCTCAAAGCCGAAGAAAAGCACTTAAGCCTCGCCGTGGACATTGCCCCGGATGTGCCTTCAGCCTTAATCGGTGACCCTCTGCGCTTAAACCAGATCCTGCTTAATTTAACCAATAATGCGATAAAATTTACCCCTAAGGGCAAAATCACCCTGACCATCCAACAACTCAACACAACCGACACCAGCACCACCCTAAAATTCTTGATTGACGACACCGGCATTGGATTATCTGAGGCGCAACAAAGCCACCTATTCCAAGCATTCACCCAAGCCGATGGCTCCATTACCCGGCATTTTGGTGGCACCGGCTTGGGTTTGACCATCTGCAAACACTTGGTCGAATTAATGGGCGGCAGCATTGGCCTCAACAGCACCTTAGGGCATGGCAGTTGTTTTCATTTTGAATTACCCATGAGCCTCAGCCACAAACCGGCACAAGCCCCCCCTGAGGAGGATTGTGATACTGCGGGGGATGACGACACCACCTTTCAGTGTCAAGATACCGTTAAAGCCCTCCTGGTCGAAGATAACCGGGTCAATCAACAAGTTGCCTCCGGCCTGTTAGAGCACATTAATTTAACCGTCACCATCGCCCAACATGGGCAGCAAGCGCTGGATATTCTGCAACAACAAGATGATTTTGATCTGATTTTTATGGATCTACAAATGCCGGTGATGGATGGTTTGCGGGCGACTCAGTTAATCCGTGACGACCCGCGTTTTGCGGCCATACCGATTATTGCCATGACCGCGAATGCGATGAAAGGCGATAGCCAAAGCTGCCTGGCTGCGGGCATGAACGACTATCTTTCCAAGCCGATTGACCCGAGCACCTTATACCACACCGTGCGCAAATGGCTTGGGCCAGAAAAACTCAAGCACAGCATCAACGCCGCCTTAAACACGGACGCAAGCACAAGGTCGATTGATGGCATTGATATGCCATCTGCTTTAGCCCGAGTGCTGGGCAAACAAAGCGCATTTCGACGAATCTTAACCTCATTCGCTGAAGACTTTGTGGACACACATCAACGCATTCAAACCCACCTGGCTTGCGGCGAAACAAAACAGGCACTGAATGAAATTCATACGCTCAAAGGTGCATCCGGTAACATTAGCGCCACCCAGTTACACGCCTTATGCCTGGCCTTAGAATCGGCACTTAAAACCGCACAAGCCCCCATCCATTATGAAGCTTTGCTGCTTGATTTGGTCGCAGAACATGAAAAAATCATGTGCAGCTTACACACCTTTTTAGCCGCACAAAGCCCCACACTGCCACAGCCCGCACCCGAGCCACACACCCAGGTAGACCTACAGACCCAATTAGGAGTTTTACATGACCTTTTAGAACACTTTGATACGGCGTCGATTAATTATTTTATAGAACACAGAAGTACGTTTGAGGGCAGTTGCAAACACGACGCATTAGAACAATTAGAGCGGCACATCAGCCATTATGAATTCACCCAGGCGATCCACATTACCGCCCAATTAAAGCGCGATTTGAATCACTCATAAGAGATTTGCGCGTCTTCCCCTTGCAACAATTCTTGCAACACATCATCCGCACCGGCCCACTCATACCCCGGATATTCTCGTTTGGCGAGGTCTAATTGTTTCTCAAATAATACCCGCGTCTTTTTTTCAATGACCCTTGCATGCTCATTCGTGCCTTCCGCCGCAATGAAACTAATCGCATCCGCAATATCCGCCAGTTTTGCCACACGGGCGAGATACGTCGTATCAATCCGATCTTTCGAGCGTTGAAAATCAACACAGATATCCGCTTCAATATCCGCAATCACATCTCGCCCGGCATATTCTCGCATCAAGTGTTTCATGGGCGTGGGAATGTCCCCCAAAACCAATTCGGGGCTATCATGGCGCAATGTCCACGAAGCCAGTTTCCAACGGTCTGCATTACTCGGGGAGGTACTCGAAATTTTTTCTAACATGGCTTGCGCCACCACCGTGACCAAATACAAATGCTCCGCTAAGGTTTGTTGGCGCACCGTGCGCACGGTATGCCAGCGCGTCACATGCCCTGCGCGTGACAAATCTTTCAAACTGAGCCTATTCTCCCCCATGCACTGAACTCCTCTGCTTAAGCATTGCCTTGTTGACGCATATGCACGCCCTGCGCCATCGCAAAATCCATCATCCGCTGTATGGATATACTGGCTTTGGCTCGCACCTCAGGCTCAACCTGAATGACGTTATGTTGCTGCGCCAACACCTCGGCCAAATTATGCAAGCCGTTCATGCCCATCCAAGCACAATGTGCGCAACTTTCACAGCTCGCCCCCGCGCCACGCGTGGGCGCTTCATAAAAGGTTTTGCCTTCAGATTGTTGTTTCATTTTATAAAAAATGCCGTGTTCGGTCGCAACAATAAAACGCTTAGCGGGCATCTCTTGTGCGGCTTTAATCAACACAGTGGTTGAGCCAACAACATCGGCCATGGCAATAATATCAGCGGGTGACTCCGGGTGAACCAACACGGCCGCATCCGGCATCTCCGCCTTCATTTGCGCCAAAGCATCGGCTTTAAAACGCTCGTGCACAATGCAGGAGCCTTGCCATAACAGCATATCCGCACCGGTGACGGACTGAATATAATGCCCCAAATGTTTATCCGGCCCCCATAAAATGGTTTCTCCTTGGGCTTGTAAATGCTCAACAATCTGTAACGCGATACCGGATGTCACCACCCAATCGGCTCGGGCTTTTACCTCAGCACTGGTGTTGGCATACACCACCACTGTGCGCTCTGGATGCGCATCACAAAAAGCCGCAAACGGCTCACTCGGGCAACCAATATCCAGTGAACAGGTCGCCTCTAAGGTAGGCATTAAAATAGTTTTTTCCGGGCTTAAAATTTTGGCGGTTTCGCCCATAAAGCGCACACCGGCAACGACCAAGGTTTGGGCCTCATGATCACGCCCAAAACGCGCCATCTCCAAAGAGTCCGCCACACAGCCGCCGGTTTCCTCGGCCAACCACTGTAAATCGGGATCGGTATAATAATGCGCCACCAAAACCGCATTCCGCGTTTTGAGTAAGTCTTTTATCTGTTCGATCAACGCCGATTTTTCAAGCGCTAACGGCGCAGTTTGTTGATGCAACAACGCCCATTGATTCGCGTCTGCAATGGTTTTCTCGGGAACGTGTAAAGAGGCAGGGGTTGGCATGAGGTCTTCCTTCACATCACAAAGTCTGGTGAGATAAGGCCTTTTTATACCAACCTGACAAATTGATCAACCAGAATTCTCATGGCATACGGATTGAAAGGTTGCATTGCATTGTAAAAAATATGGATCGGGTTAAGCTGTGCCATTTTTTGAACACACACATATGAAGGGGCAAGCATTGAAAAAAACCCACACCGCATTACGCCAGGTCACGCTATTATGGCTGACGTTTTTATGCGCGCACTCGCCTGCGTGGGCAACCAATGCCGGGTTGCTGTTAAAGTCCTGCAACCCAGAAGCACACACCGCCGATTTACAAACGTTTCACCGCACGGGTTGTATTTTTTTTATTCGTGGCGTCATGGATGCACACAATACGTTTGTTGCGGTGCGTCGGGTCAAGCCGATTTATTGCGCCCCCGGTGACATGACCTTTGCGGCGGTAGAACATTTATATGTTAACTGGATGGCGATTAATATGGATAAGCAGCATTGGACTGCTGCCGATGCCATTTATGCGGCGTTAGCGGATTTTTTCCCTTGTGATCAAGGTCGGGAGAAAGGCCCAACATAATTCATCAGCCCCCCATAGAACCCATCGGGCGCACCAGTGTTTCCCGATTTGGTGAGTTTGTTTTTTTCATCGTATCGCTTTCTCAAAACTCATGACTATTTTATGATATTCATCAACAGAAACCCGCGCACTCTGAACCTCTCTAGGATAGTTCGGGTATGCAAAATATGGATTATCATGCAGCCTCCATATAAAATTATAATAACCATTATCACAATAATAAATTATCCAAAAATCATCAAACGACTCACCTGGATCAAAACAATATTGAGCGTCATTCGGGTCATCATTTCGATAAATCAAATAATATATATCTTAAAATGTTATTTTATTAAAATAATCATACCCTTGGATTTTCGGGCTGGGCGTTTCTAAGCGGCATAAAATAGCAGAGAGGATATTTACGTCCTGAATAGCACCAATGAATATTCCTTCAATCCACAACCTCATAGTCCCCATTACACATACTTTTCTTGACTGAATTTCATATTCAATCGCGAAACGATTTTTGTCCCCAATCACTGTCCGCATTTTATCTCCACATACGTTTCAAACCCGAAGGCAATTTTTCAATCTTTCGCCACTGGACAATTCGAGGCATTCCACCCTTTGATGAGCCATTCTGAAAGAAACATTTCTGCCTTGAATTGCTATTTTACATTAGACCGTACTCACTTGGCTTTGAAAATACAATTTATTTTAATAATTATTTTTCAGTATTTTTCCAAAACTCAAGACAGCACGCCGAAACTCAATCACTGAAACCTGTGCGGACTGAATATCTTTGGAATATTCCAGATATTCAAAATAGGGGTTACTATGGAGTTTCCATATAAAATTAAAATTTCCACCCTGTGCATAAACTACGATTGAAAAATCATCAAACGCCTCTCCTGGCGTAAAGTAATATTTATCGCCACTACAATTATCTTGAGTCTTGATGATTTCATATATATCGCGACAAGCCAAACCAGCAAATACCTCACCATCAACTATTTCCGGATCCAACCCCTCCAGCTCAAATAATATAGAAGAAAGGATATTGACATCATCGAAAGCGCCAATATACTTACCTTCAATCCACAATCGTATATTGCCCAGGCCTTGTACCTGATCTACTCTGCCCCATCAATTTTCATGGTTTTCTGGTAATGGCTGTTTGGTCGGATTATAGCGATTTGGACGGCCACCTTTGTTGACAAACACCACACCCAAGCGCCAATCACAATGCCAGGGGCTAATCGCCTCACCGCCGCCCACAACACAGCACCCTGTAAATGATGCGCCCAAACCGATGATATCGATGTCAATACAATGCTGGCCAGTGATGTGCCGATGGCTAAATGCAGCACCAGTTCTGAATCCATCCCTTGTGCTTGAAAGAGCATGGCCAACACCGGCACAATGATGACGCCACCCCCAACACCGAGCAAACCAGCGGATAACCCTGCAAATGCCCCTAACCCTAAATACAATCCGAAATAAACCCACATCATTGCATCACGCGACCCCAAATGGTTATTTTCTGGTGTAATTATTATCGTTTAGGCAAAATCTTTCAACGGTGCGCTTAAACAGATAAGGGTAGATTGTGATTCGAGCGCAGTTTGTCAAAGCATCCTACAATGCCGAACTGAGGCCATAGGCGGCTATGTGCAAGCCTATCTCGCTTGCGGGCATGAGCGGAATTTTTTCGATCCTGCCGAAATCGGCATTGCCCACTATTATCGTATCTACGAGCATGAAAATCGGCTAAAGTAGCGTTATAAGAAGACGAAAAAGCGTGTTACTCAGGACGGTATCTTAGGTGAACGTTAAAAAAGGGCTCAATAAGGCCCTTGCGTTGGAGCAGCCTGAAAAATACAATTCCTATATTTAAGGTCACGTGCGAAGTATCACTCGGTTAAGTCCAACAGGTAATTGTGTACCTTGCTTCGCGCGTCACACAATCGCTAAACTGTTAAATGCTTTCGGAGTGACTCGCATAAATGAAAGTTTCAAAAAATTCGAGAATAGATAGAATTGGTATTCAAACTGTTGGTGATCAATTTGAACGTGCTGGTTACATATTTCGTGAGCAAGCAATTAGTGATTATGGAATCGATGCTCATGTTGAATTAATTGATAACAACGATGCAACAGGGAAACTAATTGCCATCCAAATTAAATCAGGTTCATCGTGGTTTACAAAAGAAAAATCGGAAGGTTTTACTTATAATGGAGATAGTAAGCATCTTACTTATTGGCTGCAATATTCACTACCAGTATTAATAGTGTTGTGTGACACTGAAAAAAGAAAATGCTTTTGGCAATCAATAACTCCAGAGAATGTGGTTTATACAAGAAAAGCATGGAAAATTATTGTTCCAAAAAAACAAAAAATTAATGTAGGCATGGATATAGATCTTAAACGCCTTGTAAATAAGCTACCAGCCCATAAAGATTATACAATTTGTTTCACTGAAGATGTTAGCCATGGGGCAGCGAAAAGATATTCTTTGAGAATCATTCTTAATAGAGAACATACTCAATCAGAAATCATTGCTCTTTTAAAAAAGGCAACATCCGAGGCTATTAATTGTGAGTATCACCGCAGTGATGTAACAAGGAATCACTGGCGTAATCAACGAGCACATGTTATATGGCTCTTTGTTTATCCCTCAGCTGAAGATGAAAAGAACAACAATCCCATTTGTCAATCTGAATGGTTTTCTGAGTCTTTACAAGCGGAATTTATGCCAATATCAAATAACGGAGAAGAAATCTCAGCGAATATCCGTGTCTGCTGGAATGAGGATTACCTTGTTACTTCAAAATTAAACTCAAAGCACACAATATCCAAAGAAGAATTCATCCTGAAAGTTACAAAGTTTTCTAAATTAATAATGCCACTGGTAGAGGTTGCAGCTAAGACTCTAAATAGCTATCAAAAAGACAAAGTTAGCTTTGAAAACTTGAAGACCACCATGAGGGGAAATTGCAAGGGAATAGATGAAATTTACAATTCGGGTATTGATATGGGTTTACCACCATATGAATGTAATGACATAAGTGATAGATTTCAAAGCTTACTTACCTATGCTCACAATATCTATCTACCATTTAGTGGCATAGGTAAAGGCTGTGACGTGCAACAGACCGTTTTTAATATAAAAAATCAAACTAAATACTATTATGAAACTCTTACTGAATTCGAGTTCGAGCTTAAAAAAGTACAATAACATTTAATCAGGTGCCCGAGGGTGTTTAATCCTCAGCCCCCACACCAACCAGCATGCGGGCGGCTCGCTAACCGTAGTGAAGTGAAATCCATTCATCTCGCAAGGAATCAACCCCTGTTCTTTATAACTACGCCTGATTCAACTGTCGCTGAATTCCTTCAGTTCGGACGCTATGGCATACTTCTTGATGCTAATACCGCAAAATATTGCTAGCGTTTTGGGTGCCCCCAACTTCAATAGGTGCTGACATATTCAAAATAAATCGTAAGCCAACGGCTTTTGCCTACTCGTCGACTAACTTGATGGAGCACGCTCGTGAAGCGCTATAAACACAAAAATCACAGTTTGCAAGATACCGGTTACCGCTGGTTTTGCCCGGCGTGCGACAAAACCTGGTTGGGTCAACCTCGCAGCCGTTGTTTAAGTTCGCCATCGGGCGAACATGTACTGCAAGAAAAACTACGTTTTTTTTGTGAAAAATGTGAATGCTCCTGGTTATCCAAACCCAATGGGTTGTGCTCTGGTTTGCCTTATCGAGAACACGCTTTTCCCTCTGCACTGTGTGGCGACGAGAAGGTTTACCACCCACACGCGTTAGCCGATGTCTGTGTGCAATTAAAACCTCGGGCACAAGCCAGTGCCACAACAAAGCGCCACGTTAAATTGTATGCGGAAGACATGCTCATGCTTCAACCCCCCTGCGCCAAAGCTTATGTGGATGTCGACCTCAGCTTTCGGTTGAATTTGTTAGAACAAGTGTATTTAGCCCTACAAACAGGTAAAAATTCAAAAGAACATTACGCGGTGCTTGCCCATTGTCTGGTTGTTTGGACGACTCAGGGCTTGGCTTTACCGGCTTTGGTTTCAGGCCGGGTGATGCCTGTTGGTGAGGGGCGGCACGCGATTCTATATGAATCGGCAACGCTTTTGGAACAAGACTTAATCACGTATCGTGTTGCACGAAAATTGCTTTGACGCGTGTTTACGCTTGCACTTTGCTTGATTTCGAGTAGGCTGAATCTAAAAATAAAAATACGAATTGGAGATAGCGCATGAGTCAGCAGCAAGGTCAGTGGGTTCGGCCATATGCAAGCCGGGATACTTTGGCCCTTATCTTAGCCGGTGGCCGTGGCTCTCGACTCAAACATTTGACCCAATGGCGTGCAAAACCCGGCGTCCCCTTTGGTGGTAAGTTCCGAATTATTGATTTCCCGTTATCCAACTGCATCAATTCAGGTATCCGCCAGATTGGTGTGTTAACGCAATACAAATCACATTCATTGATTCTGCACATTCAAAAAGGTTGGGGGTTTTTGCGGGGTGAATTCAATGAATTTGTCGAACTCCTACCAGCACAACAACGCATCGAAAACAATTGGTACACGGGCACGGCAGATGCTATCTACCAAAATTTAGACATCATACGTTCCCATTGCCCCAAATTTGTTTTAATCCTCGCCGGTGATCACATTTATAAAATGGATTATGGCGCGATGGTCGCCAAACACATCGCAATGAAAGCGGATATGACCGTCGGTTGTATTGATGTGAAGCTGGAATTAGCCAAAGCTTTTGGTGTGATGTCCGTCGACAAAGATAACTGGATTACGGATTTTCATGAAAAACCCGACAAACCAGAAGCCATTCCGGGGCAAGCGGATACTGCTTTGGCCTCTATGGGGATTTATATTTTCAACACTGAATTTTTATTCGAGCAATTAATTAAAGATGCGGATACGCCTAATTCCAGCCACGATTTCGGGAAAGATATTATCCCCAATGTGATCACACAATACCGCGTGCTGGCCTATCCTTTCCGGGATTTAAATACCGGTGTGCAAGCTTATTGGCGTGATGTTGGCACCATTGATGCGTATTGGTCGGCCAATATGGAGCTCATCGGTGTGACACCGGAGTTAAATCTATACGACGAACATTGGCCAATCTGGACGTATCAAGAACAACTTCCACCCGCCAAGTTTGTTTTTGATGATGATGATCGTCGGGGCATGGCCGTTGACTCTATGATCTCTGGGGGCTGCATTGTGTCTGGCGCATTGGTTCGCCGTACTTTATTGTTTTCAAATGTTCGTGTGAATTCCTTTGCGACGGTTGAATCCTCGGTCATTATGCCGGACGTGGTGATTGGCCGAGACTGCCGCATCACCAAGGCGGTCATAGATCGAGGGTGTGAAATTCCAGCCGGCACCGTCATTGGGGAAAACTTAGAAGAAGACAAACAGCGATTTTACGTATCGGAAGGGGGGGTTGTGTTAGTCACCTCCTCTATGCTCGGTACGGAGCTACACTATGCACGCTAGAGGGAAATTGAATGTGGTGTTGTGTTGGCACATGCACCAGCCGATTTATTGGGACTGTGAACGCAATGAATACCGCCTACCCTGGACGTATTTACATGCAATGAAAGATTATGTGGATATGGCCGCACATCTAGAGGCCATACCAGAAGCCAAAGCGGTCATTAATTTCACCCCGACGTTACTCGAACAGCTCGATGATTACCGAATACAAGTCGAATGCCATTTGGCAGATGACGCGCCGATTAAAGACCCCCTACTCAGGGCTTTAGCCACACCGGTTTTACCTTGCGGTCGATCAGAGCGCGTGGCGTTAATCCGGGCCTGCATGAAGGTTAACGAAAATCGTTTGATCAACCGTTACCCGCCGTTCCGACGATTGGCCGATATCGTTAATTACTTTTCTAATAGTCATGATTTTTTGTACTTGAGCGATCAATTTTTGGTCGATTTATTAGTTTGGTATCACCTGACTTGGATCGGGGAAGTCGTCCACCAAACAGACACACGTGTGCAAGCGTTAATCGAGAAAGGTCAGGACTTTAGTTTGCATGATCGCCGTATTTTACTTGAGCTTATCGGTGAATTGCTTGCCAGCATCATCCCAAGGTATCGGCGACTGGCCGAACGAGGCCAAATAGAGCTTTCTGTCACACCCTATGCACACCCCATTGCGCCCTTACTATTAGACATTCAATCCACGACTGAAGCCATGCCGGATGCACTCATGCCAACCTTGCAAGCTTACCCCGGTGGTAAAGCACGTTTGCAATGGCATATCACGGAAGGCATTAAAACCTTTGAACGCTTTTTTGGGTTTAAACCGAAGGGGTGTTGGCCCGCAGAAGGCGGCATTAGCACTGAAACCATGCGCTGCTTGAGCGATGCAGGTTTTCAATGGTCCGCCGGTGGTCAAACCGTTTTACATAACAGTTTGGCCGCAACCGAAAGCGCATTCGATAATCAATGGCTGCATAAGCCGTATCACATCGACAACAAACCGTTAGCGTGTTTTTTTAGGGATGACGGTTTGTCTGACTTGATTGGTTTTCACTATGCGGATTGGCATGCAGACGATGCCGTCTCAAACCTGGTGAATCATCTAGAAACCATTGCCGCAGCGAACGAACGCCCAGAAGATTATATTGTGTCTATTATCTTAGACGGTGAAAATGCGTGGGAATATTACCCGAACAATGCTTATCACTTTTTGAGTGGTTTATATACGCGTTTATCTCAACACACCGACCTCGCTTTAACGACGTTTGAAGCGTACTTAAAGCGGCCTAACCTGCCGACAGGGCAGTTATCTCGGCTGGTGGCGGGCAGTTGGGTTTACGGGACGTTTTCTACCTGGATTGGGGATAAAGATAAAAATCGCGCGTGGGATATGTTAGGCGATGCAAAAAAAGTGTTTGATACCTGCGTTGGCGGTGACTCGCTAACACAGGATCAAATCGCCGCAGCAGAACGCCAATTGGCCATCTGCGAAGGCTCTGATTGGTTTTGGTGGTTTGGTGATTATAACTCGGCGCAATCGGTTCGCGATTTTGAGTGTCTATACCGCGTTCAATTAACCCATCTTTATCGGTTATTAAAGTGTGATCCGCCCGAGTATCTCTCTCACTCGTTTACTTTTGGCGGTGGTCACCCAGAAAACGATGGTGTGATGATACGCAACACATAAGCCGCATTAACCCAGTACTTTCGTCACCGTTGCAATTAATTGCTCTGGATTAAAGGGTTTAACCAACCACCCTGTGGCCCCCGCCGCTTTGCCTTGTTTCTTTTTGTCCACTGCGGACTCTGTTGTTAATAGCAAAATCGGTGTGAATTTATAACTCGCCAGTTTACGAATTTCAGCCACCAAAGTAATGCCATCCATATTCGGCATATTAATGTCTGAAATAATCAAATCAAAGGCGCTTTTAGAGACCACTTTTAGCGCGTCATCACCATCAACCGCTTCTGTGACTTTATGCCCAGCCTGCGTTAAAGTGAAAGAAATCATCTGTCTCATAGATCCAGAGTCATCTACGATGAGTGCGTTTGCCATAAAAAAGAACCTCGTTAAACTGTGTGATTGATTTGGTCAACTTAATCTTAGCTGAGTTTGCTGACTTTTTTTGGTTACCGGAATAATCCATGTTATCGTATTTGGCCATCTATCACGGCAATTTCATAAGGTTAGAAGCGTCATGACAAGTCGTACTGAACAGCTCACCGCCCTATTACAACAACGCATTGTTTTTTTAGATGGTGCGATGGGGACAATGATCCAAAAACACAAATTACAAGAGGCGGATTTTCGCGGCGAGCGCTTTAAACAGCACCCAGTTGATGTGAAAAACAATAATGATTTATTGACGCTGACACAGCCGCAGCTGATTCAAGACATTCACCGTGCGTACTTGGAAGCTGGCTCAGATATCATCGAAACAAATACTTTTAATGCCAATTCAGTTTCTATGGCCGACTACCAAATGGCCGATTTGGTGTACGAGCTGAACTACCAAGGTGCAAAAAATGCACGCGACGTTGCAGACGCATATACAGAAAAAACGGGCGAGATCAAATTTGTTGCGGGCATACTGGGCCCAACCGGCAGAACCTGCTCGATTTCGCCCGATGCCAGTGACCCCAGTTTTCGAAATATCACGTTTGATGCCTTGGTAGAAACCTATACTGAAGCCACACGCGGTTTAATCGCTGGCGGTGCCGATATTATTTTAATCGAAACCATTTTTGATGCCTTAAATGCAAAAGCGGCCATTTATGCGGTACAACAATGGTTCGACACAGAACAAGTCAGCTACCCCATTATCATTTCTGTGACCTTGGAAAAAGGCGGGCGTAATTTATCCGGCCAAACCACCGAAGCACTATGGCATTCCTTCGCCCATGCAAAACCGTTAAGTATCGGTTTGAACTGCGGTTTTGGCCCAGAAGAAATGCGCAGTTACATTCATGAAATGTCCCGACTGGTGCCCACCTACTTTAACTGCCACCCCAATGCCGGCTTGCCGAATGAATTTGGCGAATATGACCTAACCCCAGAAGCCATGGCACCGATGATTCAAGCCTTTGCAGAACAGGGGTCGCTGAACATTGTGGGTGGTTGCTGTGGGTCAACCCCCGAACACATCAAAGCCATGGTTGAGGCGACACGCAATATTCCCCCCCGAAAAATCCCGACGTTACCAACAGCCTGTCGCTTGAGTGGTACTGACCCACTGAAAATTGATGGCGATAGTTTATTTGTCAATATTGGTGAACGCACGAATGTCACCGGTTCAGCCCGCTTTAAACGGTTAATTGTTGACGAAGATTACGAAACAGCGTTAGAAGTCGCCCAAGACCAAGTGGACAATGGCGCACCCGTGATCGATATTAATTTGGATGAGGCCATGCTGGACTCTGAAAAAATCATGGTGCGTTTTCTTAACTTAATCGCCTCAGAACCGGATATTGGCAAAGTCCCGATTATGATCGACTCCTCTAAATGGTCGGTGATTGAAGCGGGTCTGAAATGTATTCAAGGTAAAGGCATCGTCAACTCGATTAGTTTAAAAGAGGGGGAAGCAGCCTTTCTCGCGCACGCAAAAACCATTTTGCGCTATGGCGCTGCGGTCATCGTCATGGCTTTTGATGAAACCGGACAAGCCGATACCAAAGCCCGCAAAATTGAAATTTGCACACGTGCTTATCAATTACTAACAGAAAAAGCCCACTTCCCACCTGAAGACATTATTTTTGACCCCAATATCTTTGCGATTGCGACGGGTATTGAAGAGCATGCCACCTATGGGGTGGACTTTATTGAAGCCACTCGCATCATCAAACAAACCTTGCCGCATGCCATGATCAGTGGTGGCGTCAGTAATGTGTCTTTTTCTTTTCGGGGTAATAATTCAATTCGAGAAGCCATTCATGCGGCCTTCCTTTACCATGCGATTAAAGCAGGCATGGATATGGGCATTGTGAATGCGGGGCAATTGGCCGTTTATGATGATGTCCCAGCCGATGTGCGAGAACGCATTGAAGATGTGTTGTTCAATCGCCGCGCAGATGCAACAGATCGGTTATTAGAGGTTGCCGATTCGGTTAAAGGCCAAAAACAAAGTACCACGGTTGATTTAAGCTGGCGTGAATTACCCGTGAATGCGCGCATCTCACATGCGTTAGTCAAAGGCCTGACCAAATTTATTGAGGAAGACACCGAATTAGCCCGACAAAATTTTGAACGTGCCATTGAAGTTATTGAAGGCCCACTGATGGATGGTATGGGCGTGGTCGGGGATTTATTTGGCGATGGAAAAATGTTTTTACCGCAAGTGGTGAAAAGCGCACGTGTTATGAAACAAGCGGTCGCTTACTTACTGCCTTTTATTGAGCAAGAAAAAACGGGCAGTAGCAGCAAAGGTAAAATCCTGATGGCTACGGTGAAAGGGGATGTGCACGACATTGGCAAAAACATTGTTGGCGTGGTGTTGCAATGCAACAACTATAACGTGATCGATATGGGGGTGATGGTGCCGTATAAAGACATCCTAGAAAAAGCCAAAGCAGAACAGGTGGATATCATTGGCTTAAGTGGTTTGATTACGCCCTCTCTAGAAGAAATGGTCACCGTTGCAGAGGAAATGCAACGTTTAGGCATGACTATCCCGCTATTAATTGGTGGCGCAACCACGTCAAGAGTACATACTGCGGTTAAAATCGCCCCGAAATATGATGGCCCGGTGGTACACGTTAAAGATGCCTCTAAAGGGGTTGGCGTTGCCAGCCGGCTCTTAAGTGATACGCAACACACCGATTTTGTCCAAGGCATTAACACGGAATACCAAGCGCTTGTGGAACGCCATTTAGCCAAGCAGAAAAAAGTCACACGACAACCCATTGCGCGCGCCAGAGAAAATGCCGTGCCAATTAATTGGCAAACGTATACCCCACCGGTTCCAAAGCAATTTGGTCGCCATGTGATTCGGGATTATCCATTAACGGATTTAAAAGCCTGCATTGATTGGACGCCCTTTTTCCAAACTTGGGAATTGGCGGGCAAATTTCCCAAAATTTTGCAGGATAAAACAGTGGGTGAGGCCGCAACCAAAACCTACGAAGATGCTTGCGACATGCTCAACCAAATCATTGAAGAGAAATGGTTACAAGCCAGTGCTGTACTCGGGCTTTACCCCGCCAATGCCGTGGGTGACGACATTGAAGTGTATGCGGATGAGGATCGTTCAGAGGTGATTTTAACCATTCACCAACTGCGACAGCAAATGGTCAAACCGAAAGGCCGATACAATTATTGTTTGAGTGATTATGTCGCGCCAAAATCAACTGGCATTAAAGATTACATCGGGCTTTTTGCGGTAACAGCGGGCCTGAATATTGAAACCAAATTGGCGGAATACGAAACACAACAAGACGATTACAACAGCATCATGTTAAAAGCTTTGGCGGATCGATTCGCCGAGGCTTTGGCCGAAAAACTGCACCAGGATGTACGTAAAACACATTGGGGTTATGCCACAGAAGAACGCTTAGAGAATGAGGCGTTAATTCAAGAGCAATACCAAGGTATCCGCCCCGCGCCAGGTTACCCCGCCTGCCCAGATCATACGGAAAAACAGGCTTTATTTGATGTTTTGGGCGCAAACAAAACCGTGGGTATCTCACTCACAGAAAGTTTTGCCATGCTGCCTGCCGCTTCTGTGAGCGGGTACTATTTTTCACATCCAGAATCGCGTTATTTTGGTCTTGGAAAAATAGAGAAAGACCAAGTCTCCGATTATGCACAACGCAAAAAAATGGACTTGGCCAGTATGGAAAAATGGTTAGCCCCCAACCTGGGTTATTAATGTCATAGGAGCCACTCAAATATGAATAAACAACACTATTTACTGTTGATATGCCTCTGCATCAGCACACCCGCCGTTGCAGGACAAACCGTCTATCGCTGTGGTGAAGTTGGGCACTACATTTTTTCGACTGAGCCCTGTAACGATCAGCCGACCGCCATACAAATCGAAAGCACACGTTTATCAACTGATCCGAACCCTTATCAGGCCATGAGTGATGCGTATAAAAAAGACTTAAAATTACGCTCAGAGGCGCGCGCAACACACAAACCAGCGCCCAAAAGACGGGGCCCTGCAAAAACGAATGGGCTTTCACTATCGGATTTTAATCGCATTGACATTGGTATGTCAGAAGGGGAAGTGTTGCTTCGTCTCGGTCATCCAGACCGCGAGAGCATTGATTCGGTGAACACAGAACTGGGCATCACCCGGAAATCGTTTTATTACATCAAAAAAGGGTTTAATAGTAACGTGTCTCGACTGTTGTTTTCTAACGGCAACTTAGTCGATAAACGAAGAGAGTTGATCAAGAACCCTTAATGGGCTCTCTGAAACAAATAACCTTACACTTGTTGGATAAGGTAAGGGTCTAGATTTTTAGGTGCCTTAAAACGCACCACTTTCGGCGGCTTAGAGGTGACTAACACTTTCCAATCATCGGGTGAGAGAATCGTCTGTTCGCCGAGTTCATCCGTGCTGACTTCATATTTCGGGTAAGCATCCGGAAAGAGTTTATAGATCAATTGGTTATACATCGTTTTCATAGTATTTTCCTTGTGTTGTGTTTTTCTTATTCTTATTATCCTTTTTTATTGTGCCTTTTTGATGACACGCTGTATCGCCCATGCCATGCTTTATATCACACAATATAATAATAGGTCAAAAACAACTCACCGCCACTCAAAAAGACCCTACCCCTAGCGCCCTTGACACAGTGTAATCACGGCTTCAGGCACCAAGTAATAGTGACACACCATTTCGCCTTGGAATAATAAGACGGGTATTTTGTCCGAAAATTGCACCTGTAGTGCTTTATCCTGTTGGATATCCAGCACATGGCAGTCAAAATCCAGCTTCATCTCAACTTTTAAACACGTCAATGCGTGCAAAAAATCCTCACACAAATGACACCCCTGTTTGGAAACCAGGTCAAACTTTAGCGTCATTTAACCACCCTCCCCACGCCTCAAACAAGGCGTTATCAACTGCTGCAAAGGCTGAAATTGGGCGCAAGTCAGATGCCGTAATCGGATCGCCGGATAAGGTTGAGGCATACCCCCCTGCCTCACTGAACACCAAGTAGCCCACCGCATAGTCCCATAGATGTTGCTGACCATGTAAATAGATTTGAAAGCGCCCAGCCGCAGCCCAGCACCATTCCAAGGCAATTGAGCCCAGGTTACGTTGTGAAGCAAAGGGTTTCTGCGTCACCAAACGCGCCACCAAATCTGCAGATAAACGTTTATAATCGATCATCGCAAGACACCGCTTCAATGGCATATCCACGGCTGAAAGCTGTAATTTTTGCTCATTGAGGAAAGCTCCTCGGCCACTTTCGGCCGCAAAACATTCGTCTCTAACTGGGTCGTAAATCACGCCCATCACCACCTGCCCCGCAGAGATTAAGGCCAGTGAAATCGCAAAGGCGGGAAACCCCGAAGCAAAATTGCTGGTGCCATCGACCGGATCCAGACACCAATACGTTTGGCCGGATGATGCAATGCGGGCTTGCGCATCGGCGGACATTTCTTCTCCTAACAAAGGCACATCCGGCCACGCCGCCTTGAGTGCTTGAATCATGCAAGCTTGCACCGCGATATCGGCTTCAGTGACGATGCTACCATCGGCTTTGGTTTGTCGTTTTACCTTGGTGTAGCGTGGCATCAGCGCATCATGTGCCACTTGTTTTACAATTGATCGCAAATGCGCCAAATCCTTAGAAATACCGGATACCTGATTCTGCTGTTTGTCCGTCATGCCTAGCCTCATTGAGTCTCAAACCACAAGGCGATAATACCTTGTTGACTGCAACCCCGCACGTTAAAACCTCGTCACCAGTCTCGTATTGCGGCATGGAAAGTGTAGATTTTATTGGATTGATCCGACGAGATACTTATAATGGGCGGCTTTATCGAATCATCCTGGGAAAAAATTCATGCGAGTTGTTGAAGATGCCCTGACATTTGACGATGTTCTCCTCCTCCCCGCCCATTCTGCGGTACTGCCGAAGGATGTTAATTTAACCACCAAACTAACCCGTGACATTACCCTGAATATACCCGTTGTATCAGCGGCCATGGATACCGTGACCGAAGCACGCCTTGCCATTGCATTAGCGCAAGAAGGCGGTATTGGTATCGTGCATAAGAATATGACGGCCGAACAACAAGCACGCGAAGTCCTCAGTGTTAAAAAATATGAATCCGGTGTGATTCGTGACCCCATTACCGTTAGCCCACAAACGACCATTGGTGAAGTCATGGCCATCACGCGTGAGAATAACATCTCGGGTGTTCCCGTCGTTGATGGTACGGAAGTGGTTGGTATTGTAACGGGCCGAGATATGCGCTTCGAAACACGTCCAGAAGACCCTGTGCGTAACATCATGACGCGTAAAGATAAATTGGTGACTGTCCGGGAAAATGCGAAACGGGAAGAGATTTTAGGCTTGTTCCACCAATATCGCATTGAAAAAGTCATCGTGGTTGGTGACCATTCGGAACTACGCGGCATGATCACCGTGAAAGACATTCAGAAATCGCGTGATTTCCCCCTGGCGTGTAAAGATAACCAAGCACGTCTGCGAGTAGGTGCCGCTGTCGGCACCGGTGATGGCACGGAAGAACGTATCCATTTATTAGTTGAATCCGGTGTGGATGTGCTCGTCGTAGACACCGCACATGGCCATTCAAAAGGCGTACTAGACCGCATTCGATGGGTCAAACAAACCTATCCAGACTTACAAATCATTGGGGGCAATATTGCCACCGCCGCTGCTGCAAAAGCCTTACAAGCCGCCGGTGCAGATGCCGTTAAGGTCGGCATTGGCCCTGGCTCCATTTGTACGACACGCATTGTGGCCGGCGTTGGTGTGCCCCAAATCACCGCCATTTATAACGTTTCAGAAGCCTTAAAAGGCACCGGTCTCCCAGTCATTGCCGATGGAGGCATCCGCTATTCCGGTGACATCGCCAAAGCTTTGGCGGCGGGTGGGCACTGCGTAATGTTGGGTAGCATGTTTGCAGGCACCGAAGAAGCCCCCGGCGAAGTCGAATTATTTCAAGGCCGAACCTACAAATCTTATCGAGGCATGGGGTCTTTGGGCGCGATGTCCCAACAAGAAGGCTCAAAAGACCGCTATTTCCAAGAAGACACCAGCCAAGTGGAAAAATTGGTGCCTGAGGGGATTGAAGGTCGTGTGCCGTTTAAAGGCCCAATACTCGGCGTCATCCACCAAATGCTGGGAGGCTTACGTTCTAGCATGGGTTATACCGGATGCGCCACCATGGAGGAGATGCGGACCCAGCCCGAATTCGTGCGTATTTCTGGTGCCGGCATGCGGGAAAGTCACGTCCATGATGTCACCATCACGAAAGAAGCCCCCAATTACCGAGCTTCCAGTTAGCCCCCAAACATAAAGGCCAGTTTGTGATGCAATATACAGAAATTCACGCTCAGCGAATCCTCATCTTAGATTTTGGCTCACAATACACGCAATTGATTGCACGCCGAGTGCGTGAAGCTGGCGTTTATTGTGAAATTTACCCTTATGACGTGGATGCCCACCATATCGAAACATTTGCGCCCCAAGGCATTATTTTATCCGGTGGCCCAGAAACGGTGACGGGAGACGATGCACCAGCAGCCCCTCAAATTGTGTTTGATGCAGGTGTGCCCTTGCTGGGTATTTGTTATGGCATGCAAACGATGACGCAACAACTGGGGGGGGAAGTAGAAACCGCCGATCAACACGAATATGGTTATGCGCAAGTGCGTGCACGTGGGCACTCTGCACTGCTGAAAGACATTGAAGATCATGTGACCCCAGAGGGGTATGGTTTATTAGATGTATGGATGAGCCATGGGGATCGTGTCATTAAAGTCCCGGAAGGTTTTCACATTATCGCCAGCACTGCGAACGCACCATTGGCGGGTATCGCCGACGAGCAACGCCAATATTATGGCTTACAGTTTCACCCAGAAGTCACGCATACAAAACAAGGCCAACGCATTATCGAGCGTTTTGTGTATACCATTTGTGGCTGTAAATCGTTATGGACACCAGGGTCGATTATCGACGATGCCATCACCCAAATTCAGCAACAAGTGGGTGAACAAGATGAGGTTTTGTTAGGGCTGTCCGGCGGGGTTGACTCCTCTGTGGTGGCCGCGATGTTACACCGTGCGGTTGGAGATCGGTTAACCTGTGTGTTTGTGGACAATGGCTTGTTACGCTTAAATGAAGGCGACCAAGTGATGGCAACGTTTGCAGAACACATGGGCATTCGTGTCATTCGTGTTGATGCGGAAACACGCTTTTTATCTGCGTTAGTCGGTCAAACGGATCCGGAGCAAAAGCGCAAAATCATTGGCAATTTATTCATTCAAATTTTTGAAGAAGAAGCCGAAAAACTAACCTCTGCAAAATGGTTAGCACAAGGCACCATTTATCCCGACGTGATTGAATCGGCTGGGAGTAAAACAGGTAAAGCAAAAGTCATCAAATCGCACCACAACGTGGGGGGCTTACCTGAGCGCATGAAATTAAAATTGGTCGAACCACTACGAGAGCTGTTTAAAGATGAAGTTCGGAAAATTGGCGTTGAATTAGGTCTACCACCAGAAATGGTTTATCGGCACCCTTTTCCTGGGCCAGGATTAGGCGTGCGCATATTAGGCGAAGTGAAAAAAACATATGCCGATATTCTGCGCCAAGCCGATGCTATCTTCCTAGAAGAACTGCGTGCACACGACTTATACGATACGGTGAGCCAGGCTTTTGCTGTATTTTTACCGGTGCGATCTGTTGGTGTCATGGGCGATGGTCGGCGATATGATTATGTGATTGCCCTAAGGGCTGTCGAGACGGTGGACTTTATGACCGCGCGCTGGTCTCACTTACCTTATGATCTGTTGGATTTATTGTCTCGCCGGATTATCAATGAGGTTGAGGGTGTCTCTCGTGTTGCTTACGACATTTCCGGTAAACCGCCCGGCACAATTGAGTGGGAATAAAACAGCTTGGCGACAATCACGAACACTGGATGGCACTGGCACTAGAAATGGCCGAGCAAGCCGCGATGGCGGGTGAAGTGCCCGTCGGTGCCGTCCTCGTCAAAGACCAACAATTGATTGCTAAAGCACACAACCAATCCATCCAACACCACGACCCTTCCGCACATGCTGAAATCCAAGTCCTGCGGCAAGCAGGCAGTTTACTGAACAACTATCGGCTAATTGGGACACAGCTCTATGTAACGTTAGAACCTTGTATCATGTGTGCTGGCGCCATCATACAGGCACGTGTAGATGCTTTGATTTATGGTACTAGCGACCCAAAAACAGGGGCCGCAGGCAGTGTCTATCAAATCCTTGAAGACAATCAGTTAAACCACCAAACATCCGTCTTAGGGGGCATTATGCTGAACGAGTGCCAGCATATTTTAAAGCAGTTTTTTCAAGCCAGGCGACAGAACCAAAAAAAAATTTGATTAACCGATAAAAAATGCTTCAGTTATTTATTCATCCATTTTTCAAAGGATTCAAGGGCGTCTGAACGAACTGCTTCACGATGCATTGCTTTCAAATGAGCGGAATCAACGGTCTTGTTAACGGCCAATATTATGCTTTCAGGAACATTGGCAAACCTAATCTTTAACACATCAATCACAGCCTCACGCGCATTATCCATTGCACCTTGTTGAAAACCTTGCTCAAGACCTTGCTCAAGACCTTGCTCAAGACCTTGTCTCTTCCAATTTTCCTGCCAGTCATCCATGCGCTCTGATAACATCGTTTGACCCTCTTCTAACTCACTGAAATCTGGTACTGTCTGGTTCGGCAATTTCTTCAATAGTACGCGCTTCATCCAAATCGTAAACGCCCGTTTCAAGCTGGCTCGCTCTGGCCGTTTGCACCATTCTACTAAACATGTCAGCCCCTGATCAAAAACGTCTGCTGTTTGGCTGTTTTCTAACCGGAATAAAATCGCTGCAATATTGTCATTATCGGCTAATTCTACCGCCGTATAGCGGCCTTCATCAATCAATATGTAACTAACATCTAACTGCAATGGCTTAAATACCTCAGGTATCGGCTCCATTAATGACGCCAGCTCAATGGGCGCTTGCCACCGATATCTACCATTATATATGACGACAGGCAGTATTCCTGGGAGACAATCATTTTGCCTCAGGTTTTGCGTTTGAATGATATCTTGATACAGCAGGCCACAGTATGTTGCCACGCGTACCGACATCCAACGATCAACGCTTGTCTGAAATTCTAGCAAGAGATAAAGGTAGACCCACTCATCTTTACACTTCAAACGCCAAACCAGGTCGTCAGCCCTATCTCGTAAATCATCCGCAACATAACTTCCATTCTGCTTTTCAAGTGAATCCAAATCAAAGTACTGGATGTACTCAGGGTCAATAAATCCAACCAAAAAAGCTCTGACCATTTCTGGGTGGGAAAAAAGTAATTTATAACTGCTGTCGTGATTGTCTGTCAATTTCTCGGATGACCTTTTGCTACCGTTACCGTTTCAACGGTAACGGTAGCAGCCTAGATGTCTATCAAATCCTTTGGAAGGCATTATGCTGAACGAGTGCCAATATATTTTAAAGCCGTTTTTTCAAGCCAAGCGACAGAACCAAAAAAAATTTGATTAACCGATAAAAAATGGCTCAGTCATTTATTCATCCATTTTTCAAAGGATTCAAGGGTGTCTGAACGAACTGCTTCACGATGCATTGCTTTCAAATGAGCAGAATCAACGGTCTTGTTAACGGCCAATATTATGCTTTCAGAAACATTGGCAAACCTAATCTTTAACACATCAATCACAGCCTCACGCGCATTATCCATTGCACCTTGCTCAAGGCCTTGCTCAAGGCCTTGTTCAATACCTTGTTCAAGGCCTTGTTCAATACCTTGTTCAATACCTTGTTCAATACCTTGTTCAATACCTTGTTCAATACCTTGTTCAATACCTTGTTCAAGACCTTGTCTCTTCCAATTTTCCTGCCAGTCATCCATGCGTTCTGATAACATCGTTTGACCCTCTTCTAACTCACTGAAATCTGGTACTGCCTGGTTCGGCAATTTCTTCAATAGTACGCGCTTCATCCAAATCGTAAACGCCCGTTTCAAGCTGGCTCGCTCTGGCCGTTTGCACCATTCTACTAAACATGTCAACCCCTGATCAAAAACGTCTGCTGTTTGGCTGTTTTCTAACCGGAACAAAATCGCTGCAATGTTGTCATTATCGGCTAATTCTACCGCCGTATAGCGGCCTTCATCAATCAGTACGTAACTAACATCTAACTGCAATGGTTTAAATACCTCAGGTATCGGCTCCATTAATGACGCCAGTTCAGTCGGTGCTTGCCACCGATACCTACCATTATATATGACGACAGGCAGTATCCCTGGGAGACAATCATTTTGCCTCAGGTTTTGCGTTTGAATGATATCTTGATACAGCAGGCCACAGTATGTCGCCACGCGTACCGACATCCAACGATCAACGCTTGTCTGAAATTCTAGCAAGAGATAAAGGTAGACCCACTCATCTTTACACTTCAAACGCCAAACTAGGTCGTCTGCCCTATCTCGCAAATCATCCGCAACATAACTTCCATTCTGCTTTTCAAGTGAATCCAAATCAAAGTACTGGATGTACTCAGGGTCAATAAATCCAACCAAAAAAGCTCTAACCATTTCTGGGTGAGAGAAAAGTAATTTATAACTGCTGTCGTGATTGTCTGTCAATTTCTCGGATGACCTTTTGTTTCAGTACCGTTCTGGGCTTGTCAAAATAGCACAGCAAAATAAACTCATGGTTTGTTCGCGAAGCCGACGACAACACCTTGCTGATAAATCAATTGGGCTTTTTGATACTTCTCACGCTGAACAATCACTCGCAAACCTTTCAATGTATTGCGTGGAATATCTACCACCATGGCATTGACCAGCCAATCGGGCAATGAACCGCCCGGCTCTGTGTGTTGTTGCCATGTTACTTGTACACCACCATCGGTCAATTCCAAACGATAAAAACCCGCCGCCTTTCGCATTCGAACATAATCTGCGGCGTTAATTTGTTGGCATGCGGCACTGCTTTTCCCAACACAATAATCCGGTTGTGCTGTCACCGTCATCATCACTGTTTTGGTTATCGCATCTTGCGTGAGTAAGGTTTGAAACAGAATATCTCGATCATCGGCGGGGAATGGAAAGTCACTGACCTGATAATTAACCCGATCTGCAAACCCTGTCTGCATCACTTGCAATGCTTGATCACATTGATGGAACCACTCAGGACAAGCCTGCGTATCACTGAAGACCGCCATAATGCTATCTAATGAGCTAGAAATAGTGACACTGGCGCGAAATTCTTGAATACCTGAATCGGGAACATCTCTTAAGTAGATGTCGATACCATCATCGGATTCTGCCAATACCCAATCACCGGCATGCGTAGTCCCCATCGGTAAGAGCAAAAACAATATGATGCATATCTGCTGATAAGACATGATTTATCCCCAAAATGATTTAAATTAAGGTTGGTGGCGCAATCACGCGTAAAAAAACGACGTGACGATAGCCTCGTAAACGCACGAAAATGGGATCAATAACAGGTTTGGCTGGAATTAACACAATACGCATCTGTGCATTTGGCGCTAAATACAGCGTTTGTTGCCCCGGTTTGATATGCTCCCCTTGCGTAGCTAAAATGCTCAAAGGAATCTCCATGCCGTTTTTTTTAACTAACGTCATCTCTTTTACCGGGCCAAGCCAAGAAGGCACATGTGTAATTCTAATGCGTTTGTTTGCTTGGTTTCGAATATCCAGTGTAATGATGCATTGATTTTTGTCTTGCAATAACACTTTGGTAAAAATGTTTGCACGTGCTTCATATGGCTGTATGACGTGTTGGCCACATTGGACATTAGCAAATTTCACCTCTAAGCCTTTTTCTACCCCTTGCCAAACTGGCGTCGAGGGTAGGTTTTTCTCTAACTGTGCAACCGAAGTGCTGGCCAGCCCATCCCAACGGGCTCGAATGTCCTGCATGCGCTGAAGCCAAATGTGCATTTCTGGATGTTGCCAGCCAATTAAGGCGGCCATCTCAACCATAAATGCGGTTAACTCTACGATCCCAGACTGCGCACGGCCCCAGTTTTTGGACATTTGAGATGGAAACAACGATTGCGACACCAATTCCAGCTGAAACGCAAAATCTTTGGCTTTACGTGCATACCATATGGTTAGATCAGCTTGTTGATAATCCACACAAACAACAGACAGTTTTTTCGTTCTCAATTTCAGGGGATAAGCACCAGAAAAAACCGTTTTCAGGGTGTCGAGCAACTCTGCTTTCGCAAAATGTCGATCATACACTTTAACGGTAAAACGTTTGTCAGCGGCCAACCAAATACCCGGAAAATTTAAATACAGCACAGCGGAGTGTTGAGAGACAGCAGACAGTTGGTTTTCACCCAGGTTAATTTTAACCTTTAAGTCTGGGCGGTCGAACAGATCATACCGACCTTTGGCCTTGATACGGCAAATCACCATACTGGGTAGCTTTGGCTCGATTCGAGGGCTTGGCACCCAAGCATCAAACAAAAGTTGAGATTGATACAATTGTGGTGTTGCCCATTCGGATGAACTTAACCAATCGGCTTTTTCTAAAGCCATCGCCTGGTTAATCCAAACACAACATAAGACCGTCAAACGCCCCCAACGGATGCACCATTGCGTCATTATCGCGGATCTTCCCACAATACTGTTCCAGCCCCTAACTTTTGTACAAAAGTGGGACATTGACCATCCCCAACGCCTGCAAATCCACCATCAGGACTACACACAAATTGACCGGTATGGTCAAACAAAGCACTGAATTGATCACAACATTTTGGCGGAATATAATAGTAAATTGCATCGCCCCAGGTTTTTTGAATAATGGCTGCGGGTGGGTTGCTTACGGGTGCGGCAGCCAATTCCGTTATTTTTAGCGCCACCCAAGGTGATTGAGTCTGCCCCGCTCCGACGGCCAGGTTATGCACTAGGCATAACCCCAAAATAATGTAACCCCGGTTCATGCGATATCCTCTTCAAGCATTGGCAAGGTGAAATAAAACACGCTACCTTGTCCGACAACGCTTTCCACGCCGACTTCACCGTTTAATTTTTCGGTAATACTCTGCACAATGGATAAGCCAAGGCCGTGGCCCTCCGCTTGGTTCTGCTGCAACCGGGTAAACGGGGTAAATATTTTAGCGCACTGAGCTTTATCCATCCCTTGGCCATTATCCCGTACCCAAAACTTATAACTGTCTTGCAGCTTATCAAATCCAACACTAATGTGAGGCGGATCCCCCCCGTATTTTAGCGCATTACTTAAATAGTTAACCCAAATTTGTTCCACCCAGGAGGCATACCCAACTACTTCTGGCCAATCTTTTGCCACCTCAATGGCGCAGCCATTGACCTCGCAATCTCGCTGCGTTCGTTGTATCGCTTGTGTCACAATCAAATGCATATCGAGCACGGACGTTTCAACATCTTCCTTAGTTGTCCGAGCCAACATTAATAATTCATTAATGATTTTTGTCATTCTGTTGCCAGCTTTGAAAATGCTGTTCAAAAATTGGCAAGAGCGCTCGTCTAACTGAGATTCTAACGTATCCAACAGCTCTTCAGAATACCCGATGATGTGGCTCAGGGGGGTTTTTAGGTCGTGCGCAACGGTTCTTGAGAAGGCTTCCAGTTCTAAATTTTTAAGCTGTAAATCACGCTGTAGATGGCATAATTGTATTTGCGCGCGCACTCTCACAAACACTTCTTCTTGTACAATCGGTTTGGTCACATAGTCCACAGCACCCAGCTCAAACGCTTTAATGGTATAAGGGGTGTCGGATAACGAGGTCATAAAAATAATGGGGATATTTTTGGTTTTTTCCAGACTTTTGAGTTTTTCGCAGGCATCAAAACCACTGATACCCGGCATCATTACGTCCAATAAAATGAGATCAGGATTGGCGTATTGGGCTTTTTCAATACCGCTTTCACCATCATTGGCAACAAGAACCTTAAACCCTTTCTCAGTCAAATACTCGGACAGCACGGACAAATTGGCGGGTAAATCATCAACGATTAACAAGGTGCCTGCGCATTTTCCCATATGACTTATCCTGTTCGGCTTACATGACACCTAAGCGATTCATACCATTGAAGGCCGCAATCCGGTAGGCCTCATCCAACGTTGGATAATTAAACACCGCATTCATGAAATATTTGATATCACCACCAAAATACATAACAGACTGACCCAAGTGAATGAGCTCCGCCGCATGTGGGCCGATGATATGCACACCGAGCAATTTTAACGTCTCTGGGTCGAAAATCAGTTTTAAAATGCCGTATTCCCCACCCATAATATGTGCTCGGGCGACTTCTTTAAAATGGGAGACACCGACTTCATAAGCCATTTGTTGATCGGTCAAGTTCTCTTCTGTCGCACCAACCATCGCAATCGCGGGAATGGTCCAAATGCCAAACGGTAATGAGGTTGGCATACGTTCATTTTGCAAATCTTGAAACGCGTGTAACACCGCAATTCTGGCTTGAATCACCGCAGTGGAGGCTAAGCCTGGAAAACCAATCACATCCCCCACCGCATAAATATTTTCGACACTGGTCTGATACGTTTCGTTCACAGAAATAAGGCCACGTTTTCCCTGCTCAATGCCAATTTCTGATAGGCCTAAATCTTCAACATTAGAATCCCGACCCGCCGCCACCAATACCGCCCCAGATGAGAGTGACTTACCGCTGGCTAAAACCACTTTGACGTGCTCTTCATCCACTTTCTGGATATCTTTAACATCTTCCCCTAAGCGTAAAATCACCCGGCTATGGCGCATCCGATACATTAAATTTTCAGAAATTTCGCGATCTAGAAACGACATAATGACGCGATCTCGGGAAACCAAATTAACCCGAATGCCCATGCGAGAAAAAATACAGGCATACTCACATCCAATCACACCAGAACCGATAATCGTGATTTTATGCGGTAGTCGTTCGACTTGGAGTACTGAGTCAGAATCATACACACAACGCTCGGCCCCTTCGGGAAACCACGCCGGTCGATGCGGCCTTGAGCCCGTTGCAATCACGGAAAAATCGGCCTCAACCAGAATGTCATCTTGATCATCTGGTGTACTAATAGAAATTTGGGTTGGGCTTTTAAAGGTCGGAATACCCGTGATTAACTCAACACGGTTTTTGTAGAAGTTATTTTTAACCGTCATTTCCTGTTCTTGAATCACACGGGATTTTCGGAACATTAATTCTTCGACGGTAATATCGCGCCGCATCTCAACGTGCATGCCGCCCATGGTCTCGCGCTTTCTCATGCGGCTTAAATTCACCACCGTTTCACGCAAGGATTTAGAGGGGATCGTGCCGGTATGCAAAGACGAACCACCCACGCGTGACTCTTTTTCAATCAGCACAACACGCTTACCTAGCTTTGCAGCCTGCATCGCTGCCCTTTCACCGCCAGGGCCAGAACCTAGAATGGCGATATCATATACGTGTGTTTTATCTTTTGTCATAACGCTGCTGCCAGTAAGTAGAAAACCAAGAGATGGTGATGCTTAAAATATTAGCAGAATTATTGAAATTGTTAGGGCTATTTTACAGAGCAGAACTTACCAGGGTGGGCTAGCAACGTAGTCTGATTCAAGGTTAGGGTATTTTTTCAGCAGTGCATGTAACGCAGCCGTTGTTATCGTTACTTCGAAGTGCCACTGCATTTCTGCACTATTGGTTGTTTCTTGAGTGACACATTGTTCACGAAACAACGCGGCTCGAATGTGGCCTTGATCAAACGGAATGCGTAACGTTGTGCTAACAATCTCATTCGGCAAGCGGTCTTCAATCGCTTGCAATAAAGCGTCTATCCCCAAACCAGCACTGGCAGAAACCCAAACACGTTGAACCACACCTTGTTCATCTTGATCTGAGCGTACCGATGCATGTTCTAATTGGTCGATTTTATTATAAACTTCCAGCACAGGAATATTGTCTGCACCAATCGCTTCCAACACTTGTTTCACTTCAGCGATCATGCTGTCTTTTTCGGGGTGAGCGCAATCAATGACATGTAGCAGTAAATCCGCCTCAACGGTTTCTTGTAGTGTCGAGCGAAAGGCTTCAATCAAATCATGGGGTAAATCTCGAATAAAACCAACGGTATCGGCCAAAATCACGGTCGGATATTTCGGCAGTTGAATTTTACGCAAACTCGGGTCGAGTGTCGCAAATAATTGATCTTGTACGTATACATCGGACTGACTCAGGGTATTAAATAGCGTTGATTTTCCCGCATTGGTATAACCGACCAGTGAGATTGCTGGAATTTCTGCTTTTTTCCTAGCTTGGCGGCCTTGGCTGCGCTGATTCCGAACTTTGGCCAGTTTGCCCTTTAATTGTTTAATGCGATCCCCGATCAAACGCCGGTCGGTCTCTAATTGTGTTTCTCCGGGACCACGTAAACCAATGCCCCCTTTTTGTCGCTCTAGGTGTGTCCAACCTCGAATAAGTCGTGTGGATAAATAGTGCAACTGCGCTAGCTCAACTTGCAATTTACCTTCAAAAGATTGGGCGCGTTGCGCGAAAATATCCAAAATCAAACCCGAACGACCCAATACACGGCATTCAAAATGCTTTTCGAGATTACGCTCTTGGCTGGGGCTTAGAATATGATTAAAGATCACCAAATCAGCATCATGGTGACGAATCAGAATGAGTATGTCTTCAACTTTGCCGCTACCGATAAAAAATTTGGCATTTGGCGCATGCCGTGTTGCAAGAACACGTTCGACAGTCTCCGCGCCAGCGGACATAGCAAGTTCGGAAAGTTCTTGTATTCTAGCGTCGGCTTCACCTTCACCAAAATCAATATGAACTAGAATGGCACGTTCGCCAACCTGCGGGCGCTCAAACAAGCAAACCCCCAAGCGACGAAGTGATAAGAAAGGTCAGGATATTAATAATAGTTATACATTCCCTGTGGATTCATCATCGATATTTTTGTCATCGATATTTTTGTCATTGGTTGGAATTTTGACATTCCGAGCCGGTACGATAGTCGAAATCGCGTGTTTATAAACCATTTGGCTGACTGTGTTTTTCAACAAGACAACGAATTGATCGAACGAATCGATTTGCCCCTGCAATTTAATACCATTAACCAAAAATATCGACACTGGAACCCTTTCTTTTCTGAGTGCATTCAGAAATGGATCCTGTAGCGACTGCCCCTTAGACATAGCGTTAGCTCCCGTTATTTTTTTCAGTGATGGGAAACAATAGACGGATAAAGGTCAAAACCAATTAAACCCATAAAATCCCATAACCGTGATGCAACCCCAATTTCGCACCACCCCGTCTATTAGTGAATTCTAATTGTAGCATATATGACTCAAATATTATTGTTTGTTTTCCTCAGTGTAGCTCAAAAACACAACACTTTTGCCCTTTTTTGAGTCATCATAAATGAAACATCATTCCTACAGATTATTTTTTTACTTGTCTCACAGCAACTTACGCGGAATCAATAATATTATTATATCGGCCTATAATTATTTCCGTGTTATTGGCATTGTTTGCCTCACACGTGACCACATCGGGTTCTGTTCGCAGCCAGGTCAATTGTCGTTTTGCCAGCTGCCTAGAGGCGGCCATGCCTTTTGCCACCATCTCATCATAGGTTAGTTGTCCCTCTAAATATTGCCACATTTGGCGATAACCCACAGATTTTATTGCGGGTAAATTGAGTGACAAATCCCCTCTTTCATATAACTGTCTGACTTCTGCTTCAAATCCTGCCGCTAACATCTGCCGGAAACGTGATTCAATCCGCTGGTGTAGCACTTTACGGTCTTGCGTCACCAAGGCGATTTTGAGTACATTCATTGAAGGGGCTTGCCGAATTTTTTGTAACACACTGATTGGCTGCCCAGTCATGCGATAAACTTCTAGTGCGCGTTGAATCCGTTGGGTATCGTTGGGGTGAATGCGTTGTGCGGCCTCTGCATCCACATCCGCCAATTGTTGATGTAATGCGGCCCACCCGTGTAATTGCGCCTCCCCTTCGATAGCTTCCCGCATGGCTTGATTGGCCGTCGGCAAAGGCGAGAGCCCCTGTAATAAGGCACGGAAATATAGCAGAGTCCCCCCAACTAATAAAGGAATCTTTCCCGCCGCGACAATCTTGTCAATTTCAGCTTGGGCATCCACTGAAAATTGTGCAGCGGAATAAATTTCGGTTGGGTCTAAAATATCCACCAAACGATGCGGCACCCGGTTTAACGTTTCTGCATCCGGTTTGGCGGTGCCAATATTTAGGCCTCGATACACCATGGCCGAATCAACACTAATGACTTCACACGGTAAACGCTCGGTTAACTGAATCGCAAGTTCCGTTTTGCCTGAGGCGGTTGGCCCCATAATCGCGATTACATTTGGCATAGATGCGCACATCTTATTGGCCACGTAAGAATAATTGATCTAACGCTTGCATATCTAACGCACTCCAAGTCGGCCGGCCGTGGTTACACTGCCCACTGCGCTCGGTTGTTTCCATATCACGTAATAAAGCATTCATCTCATCCAGGCTAAGCTGGCGATTCGCACGCACAGAACCATGACAAGCCATCGTCGATAATAACCGATTTTGGCGCATCTCTAAGCGTTGGCTTTGCCCGTATTCTGCCAAGTCAGACAAAATATCGCGCAATAAAGCTTCCCCATCACAGTTCCCCAATAATGCCGGTAATTCACGAATCGAAAGGTGATCGCCTTGGCATTCGACTTTTAAACCAAAGGTTTCAAAAGCATCCGCGTGTTCTTCCGCCAAACTCGCCTCGGCATGGCTGACACTGACCTCAATCGGCAATAATAACGGCTGTGATATCACTTTTTCCCCGGCAACGGCACGCTTTAAGCGTTCGTAGGTAATGCGTTCATGTGCCGCATGCATATCCACCACAATCAATCCGGTGGCATTTTGCGCCAAAATGTATACACCATGTAATTGTGCTAAGGCAAAACCCAGTGGGAAATCCGGTTCAACTTCCGTTTCAGCCTGAACTTCAGCCTCAGTTTTAGCTTCAATCACACCTGGGGTCATCGTGCTCGGCGCGTGCAATTGCGCATACCCCGCCATCTCTTCTTGCACTCGATGTGTCGATGGGCGTTGTGACGCAAACTTGGGGGCCGATTTTACGGGCATACTTGCAACAGTGGTTGTTGGCTTAGGGGCTGACATTGCCAGTGGTGTGCTATCCATCGTCGGTACAGCGGTGTTATCTGGGCGGACGGCGGCAATGACGCTTTTGACCCTGCCATATATATAGTCATGTATTGCACGCGATTCCCGAAAGCGCACTTCTTGTTTGCTTGGGTGCGCATTCACATCCACTTCACTAGGATCTAACGTTAAAAACAACACATAGGCGGGAAAGCGCCCCGCATACAAAACATCTTGATAAGCCAGTTTGACCGCGTGCGCAATCAACTTGTCTTTGATCATGCGGCCATTCACGTAAAAATACTGCATATCCCCTTGGCTGCGCGAAAACGTGGGCAAAGACGCCCAGCCCTCTAAATTCAACTGATCGGAAGTGGGCTCAATGGTCATCGCAGAGGCCATAAAAGCTTTGCCACACACATCTTCAACCCGCTGTTCTTGTTGCGCTGGCGTTGTTGCAGGTGCTGTTTTGAAAATGACTTTACCGTTATGTTTTAGCTGTAAACCCGTTGCAAAACTGCTGAGCGCGATGCGCCGAATGAGTTGATCAATCTGAGAAAATTCGGTTTTCTCGGTTTTGAGAAATTTTCGCCTAGCGGGCGTATTGTAAAATAAATCACGCACTTCAATGGTTGTCCCCTGCGGGTGAGAAACCGGGCTTGCCTCGGTTTCCAACTCCCGCCCGTCACCTTGGATTTGCCAGCCGGTTTCGGCCTCTGCGGTGCGAGATTTCATGACTAACCGAGCAACAGAGCTAATACTGGGTAAAGCTTCTCCCCGAAAACCCAAGGTCATGACCTGTTCTAAATCAGCCAAACTCTGGATTTTACTGGTGGCATGCCGAGACAAGGATAAACACAAATCTTCAGCATGAATCCCACAGCCATTATCCCGCACCCGAATTAAACCAATGCCCCCTTTTTCTATCTCAACATCAATCTGCGTCGCACCAGCATCCATCGCATTTTCCACCAACTCTTTCACCACGGAAGCTGGCCGTTCGACGACTTCGCCAGCGGCAATTTGATTCACTAATTGGGGGGGTAAGGCATGTATTCGATTGATCATGATGATTTTGGGCGTTAGAAAAGGGCGTCATTGTGCCATTCAATGCCCGCTATTGCGAGTGGCTCGTGTTTACGTTGCGGAATGTTAGCGGGGGGGTAGGATAAAAATCAGATACCGTTAGAACGCAAAAGCGCGTCTAAATGATCAACAACATAACGCCTAAAAGCGGAATACTCACTGGTATCGTTTTCAGCAGCACACTGAAACGCCCTTATAATGTGCTTCATGTCATCAAGGTATTTTTTTTCGAGGGTTAATTGATATCGATGTAGCCTTTCCTGATAATCGTTCAACAGATTATCCAACAGTTTTTTACGCCGATTGTTCGCCCTTGGTCGGTCAATTTTGCAGATATCAATCGTATATTGAACGCGTTCATCCAAGGATGAAACTTTGCCGTGTTGATCAAACGTGAGTTTTGCACCAACATCCTCAAGCTCAGGATGAATCATCATCGGTTGTTCGGTTTTATTGTATTGCTCGGCTAACTGATGAATATGAGCAAAATCATCTTCATTACAATCAACGTTGCATCCTTTTATTTCAAAATGGTCACTTTTATAGCAATTACATAGGCTGCAACAGAGCAATAGATTATCCCAAGAAAACGCCAGCCAATAATATTTGGATTTTGGGCGGTAATGTTCAACCGGAAAAAATTGGTCTGAAACATCTTGTTCACAATAACAACATTTGTCATGGTAGATCTTTAGCAGTTGGTTTTTTATATCTTCAGTTTTGTATGTTTTATCAAAACGCTTCAGGTAAGCTTCATTGGCAACAAGGTGGCATCTTTTTTCCCGTGTTTTCTGTGTATTCAAGGATACTGGGACTTGTGTCAGCTCTTTCCGTACTTTAATCATTTGTCTTCTTCATTCAAAGCAGCAGAAACCAAATCCCACACTTCTTGTTCAGTGATGCCTTTGTTTGCTTTTATTCGTTTGGCAATTTGTTGGCGAATAATCGAATACAGATAATCATCACTGGTATCAACATTATCATCGTTACTCTCGACTGGGCGTGCAGACTCCCCATTAAATAACGGCGATGTGACGACAAGGTTGGCCATCATGTTTTTAATGTTTGTGATCGGTCGTGAGAGCTTAGTCTTGCCTTCCTCTTTATAGAGTTTATAGAAAACGGCTTGATCTGAGCTGCCTAGAATGACGATTGGACTGTGTGTGGTCATAATAAACTGGATCTTTGGGAACCAACGCCTGATTTTTCGAACGATTTGATACTGCCACTTCGGGTGTAAGTGCAAATCGATCTCATCAATCAGCACAATTCCGCTAAAATCCTGTATCGATTTTACATCCGGCTGACTGACTGACAAACGTTGGACAAGATCACATGTCCAGATGATCGTGCTACGGTAACCTTCAGAAAGAATATCGAGTGTCACGGGATAACCCCGCTCGCTAAACATCACGTTTTTCGTTGATATACTAATGTTATCAATGTTGTGGTCTAAGAGTTCAATAATTAACGCTTTTGCCGCACTCGTGCCAATGTGGTCAAACTCACCTTTGGACTCTTTATAGTCCAACCATTGCAACCAAGTGACCGGATCATATAAGTAACCCTCCCGGTCAAACAAAGTGAGATAAGCATGCCCTTGTTTGTTGCCAGAGTCTTGTCGGTCTCGGTGCGTGCCATAAGCAAACACTGGATCATAATTTGAACCCGGTTTGACGGTATCGTTAATATGGTAATGATACTCTTTGCCATGCTCATCCATAGCCGATAATTGCATGACATGTTTTGTCTTTTTGGTGTAATCACTAATCGTACCGATGTCTTCATTGCCTTTTAAAGCCAACAGTACAGCTTGCAAAAACAGCGTTTTGCCATCCCCATTTTCACCGACAATATAAATCTCTTTTTTCTGTTGCAAATCACTCAGCGATATATTGTCCAAACAAAAATAATGACTGATCTGCAGTTCTTGTAGATCGGGGCAAGGTGTTGGCGCTTCGGCTGTAACCTCCGGTTGTAGAATGGATAGACCGACTTTTCTCAAGACCTCCCCGCGCCATACCAGGCACATACAACCGTCAATTTTTTCATATTTGAGTAAATTGCGCCAATAAAGATCGTTCAATAATACATCCGCTGTATAAGGGTAAGCGGCATGAATCACGGCTTGATTAAGGTACTCAACAAGTGCCGCTCTATTCTGAACCTCTTTTTCCAACGGCAAAAATACCGACTTGAGAAATTGACTCTCAGACAACATCGCTTCGGTCTGAGCCTTTTGTTCTGCTATGGTCAATGATGCTGCGCCATCGAGTTGCTGCCAATACCTTAAACTCTCATTCAATAATTCAGGGTGCCCACCACTGATGGACAATAGGGCTTCGGCTGCCTGTTCACTCAGAGCGGCGTGATTAGGATAAAGTTGCTGATACTGCTCAACCACTGCATTTTGGGAGATTTCGGGAAACGGCATGACGAAGGCTGAATTGAGCAGCGACATATCACCCTCCGCATAAATATGTTCTGCTAAATTTTTACCACCAGTGACCACAATATAAAGGTTCTGATGACTCGCAAGGCTGCGTAATATCCCGGCTAAACGTTTCCTACCTGACTCACAACCAGAATCAAAACCCGCAACCAACAAACACACTGCTTGCCTATCTGAAGGGGTTGAAATTGCCTTGAACAATCGGTCCTCAAATTCAGTCGCATCTTTCACTGGAGATTGTTTGAGTTGGTCGCCTAAATGCTGAAAATAACTGTCAATATCACTATCTGGACTGTATAACGGCTTTAAACGCCAAAAATGATCCTCACCAAAATGCTTTTGCAATCTGTCCTCAATGCCGTGACAAATGAGCCCTTTTTGAACATGATCCTGCATCAGGAAAGCAACGATTTGATGTTGTTGTAAAGCCTCTAACACGGAATCCGAAAATGCATTTTGTGCGTTTTGGGTTAAAGTGTTCGAGTCAGAGGCTTCATCAATGCGTTCAAACAAGACGGGGTATTCGTACCACCATTGGTCACCTTCCGGATCAACCCGGTTATCCCCCGCCCAATGTTGTTTATCTTGAACAAAACCTCGCCCCCAAACTTTAACTTTATTTGGCCAAAATTGGATGATTTGATATTGATTCGCGATCTCTTTTGGCCTCGCACGGATATTAACCGCAGCACTACCAGCTGTTAATATCGGCGTCACGGGATTAAGCCAGTCAATTTTGCCATCATGCGTATGACCATGTAGAAACAGATTAATATACGGTGATAAAATATCCGTCAGTACTGCGGCATCACGTAAATTTTCGTCATCTCGTGTCGGGCCTCGTCGAATATTGTGATGAATGGCACCCAAACGCATCCACCCACGATCAATATAATTTTGCATTTTTTCGGCAAACCAGTTTAACTGCGGCTCGCCAACCCATCCATAATGATCTTCTGCTCGATGGCTTTCTTTTAGCGTTGAGTTTATACCCGCAAACACCATCTTCAGTTCAGGTAGTTCAAACAATGTCCAGGGGGTTGTTTCGGTAAAAGTATACCTCGGTACATCCCGATAAAAATCCGTAAAAAACGCCGCATAAGCAGACCACTTAGGCCAAAAGGGTTCATTCGCGGTGGTTTCCTCGGCTGCACACCGATGAACATAGGCTTGGCAGGCTGACCGGTTGATATCGTGATTGCCCGGAATCACGATGATACGCTCCCGCCCGAGTGTTAGAAAATCACACAAACCCTCCAGAAATGCCGTCATTTGTTTGAATTCTGAAGGCATGCCCCATTCGACCAAATCACCCGTTAACACAACACAATCTGGCTGCAAAGCATATTTACGTTTTAACTTGCCAATATCCTCTGTCAATCTTATGAGTAACGTATCGTAGGGATTCTCACTTCTAACACCAAAGACATGATTTTTTCCGAACTGAGTGTCGGACAGATGCAGTATTGTTTTGGGTGATGACTCATCTTTCATGGTTTAGTTCTCATCAGTATTTGGTTTATGGTGCTGTTGTAATCCAGGTAGGGTGTTAGCGGTCTGAAAAGCGGTAGCATCATAAAATATGGGAAGAGCGATAAAGACAGGAATCCCCATTAAAGAGATTAAAAATAGATGTTTTATCCGTATCTGGAATCACCGAATCCATTAGAACGCGTTGTTAAAGCAGTTTTAGAGGATTATTCAGCCGATTTATGAATGTAGGAAACGCACTCTTTCGCCACCTCGGCTTCATCAAAATAGGTTTCCCCCTCTCGATCAACCGCTAAGAATGACCATTTCACCCGAGGGAAATGATCTAAATCCCCGCCGTGCCAGTTTGGGTCACAAACTGCCGTATGGCCGGGCAGAATCCAACCGTCTTGAAACGCATCACCGCCATGATAGGCTTGTAAAAAATCCGCTTCCCGCAGTACGCGGTTTTTGACCGTATACCCACACCATGAACCATGCTCTTCAATGAAAAATTGAAACCAAACGATTTTGATGTCGACCTCGGTACTATTCAAGACCTCGGTTCGGTAGCACAAGGCATCACCTGAAAATGTCCCTAAGATCGGCGCTTCAACAGACCGCTTGTGTGATACTTTCATACACCTTCCTCAACCATTTTAATCCGCACTTGA